>RCMY010000146.1_pt1 | contig 66274 bp, 63 predicted proteins | sample 2041341 | NCBI WGS metagenome assembly RCMY01 (sample SAMN09708234, study PRJNA481090) | Marine sediment metagenome, whole genome shotgun sequencing project. | reverse complement strand
AGTCGAACTGGTCCTTCCACATTTGACCGATGTCGCGGGGTGACACGAAGCCGTGGCTGTTGGGCACGTTCTTCATAAACATCATCGGCGGCAGATCGTCGACGTACCAGTTTGCACCGATATCGACCAGATCGATTTCCTTGCCATGCTTGAGCGGGTGCATCCATTCCTTTGCCGTCTTGGAATAGTCGATGACATTCCATTCGTCGCCAACGCGGGCATAGAAGGGTTGGAAGTCCCGGTAGCCTTGGGAGTGGTCATAGGAGAAGCCGTATTTGCCCAGCAGCGCCGCCGTTACAGACGACATTTCCCACCATGGGGCAACGTAGCCGGTTGGCGCTTCGCCGGTCAGGCCTTTGATCAATTCGATGGATTTGACCAGCACGTCTTCTTCCTGAGACGGCGTCATGGCGACGGGGTTTTCGTGCAGATACCCGTGCGCGCCGATCTCGTGACCGGCCTCTACGATCATGTCCATTTCCTTGGGGAAGGTCTCTAACGAATGGCCCGGAATGAAGAACGATGTTCGCATATCGTACTTCTTGAACAGGCGCAGCAGGCGCGGCACGCCGACTTCAGTCGCGAAGATGCCGCGCTGGATGTCGCTGGGGCTGTCGCCGCCGCCGTACGAGCCAATCTGACCCGCGACTGAGTCGATGTCAGTGCCGAAGGCGCAATAGATTTTCTTGGTCATTGTCTATCTCCTGTTTGGTTGTTGAAGTGCGGGGTTAGCCACGGATGATGCTTTCTGTGCCAAGTGCCGCCGACAGGAGCGCGGTATCGCGACCCGTACGCGCGGAGAGCAGGAATCCTGTCGGCATGCCGTCAGCGTCTGTGCCGTTGGGAATGGACACGCCGCACCAGTCGAGGAAATTGCCCAGCGATGTGTTGCGCAGCGTGAGGCTGTTGTGCTTGAAGAACACATTCTGATCGGCCTCAAGGGGGGCGATGTCCATCGCTGTGGTCGCGGTGGTGGGGCACAGCACAATGGCGTCGCCGATGATCTCGGCTGTTTGTGCCATTAGCCGTTTGCGCGCCTGTTGCAGGATGAGCAGGTCAACGGCCGTCATGCCATCCGCCTGCAGAATGCGGTGCACCACACGGGCGTCCATATTCGCGGCGTCTGGCCCTGTGACACGGTCATGGTGATTTGCAAGCGCTTCGGCGCCGGCGAGGAAGCCGTGACGTGCCATCAGATCCAGGATTTCCTGAAGATGGGGCAAATGGATTCGGCGGATACGCGCGCCTGCCGCTTCCAGCCGACCGACGGTGGCATCAAAATTGGCGGCGACGGATGGGGCAAGGTCGTTGAAAAGGACAGTATTTGGAATGACGAAAGTGAGCGTTGACGGGTTTGCGGGCGCAGCTTCAGATGTGTCGCGGCCCCGCAGAACGGCGTCAAATAGTGCGCAATCGGCGACCGTATGGGCCAGCGGACCGATAGTGTCGAGCGACTGCGCGAGAGGAAACACACCGTTCATCGGGTAACGGTTCGCGGAAGTTTTATACCCCACCACACCGTTGAATGACGCCGGAATGCGAATTGATCCGCCGGTGTCTGATCCCATCGAGATTGGGACAATGCCTGCGGAGACCACGACACCCGACGCAGATGATGAGCCGCCTGGGCTACGCTTTTGGCCTGCGGGTGAGTGGATGTTGCGCGGCGTCCCGTAATGCGGGTTCAGCCCGATGCCGGAATAGGCCATTTCAGTCATGTTGACGGTGCCGGTTGTGATTATCCCTGCACGCGCGGCTGTTGCGATAACGGGTGCGTCCTGTTCGGCGGGTGCGTTGGATCTTAGCACGGTAGACCCTGCGGTTGTTACGCGACCGCGCAGATCAAACAGATCTTTCCACGCAACAGGTACGCCGTCCAGCGGGCTGGCGCGCAGCCCCGCGCGCTGGCGGATACGGGCCGCATGTGCCTCTGCCATTGCGCGGTCTTGCGTCGTTTCTATGTAAACGGCCTTGTCACCGTGAGTGGTGATGCGGTCAAATACAGCCTCGGTCAATGTCACCGGATCAAGGCTTTGATCGGCGAGCCCCTGAGCCATTTGCGATGCAGTTTGATGTGCCATAAATCGCTCCTCTAGCTGTCGATCACTGTCGCGCTGGCCGAGCGCCATGCGACAAAGGCGGTGCCGCCTGCCTTGAGCCGGTCGCGGTATTTGTCGACGTGCCCCTCAACGTCAATCGTCTCACCATTTTCAAGTCGGACGACCATCTGCATGATGTGACCGACGATTTGCAACCGCTCGATGGTACAGTGGATCGTGTTGGACCCGAAATCGGCGCGTATTTGCGCGGGGTCCACATCGGAGGGAACCAGATCGACCGCCTCGGCGGGCAAAACGATGCTCATTTTGTGGCCAGCGGATACACTATTGTTGGCGCGGTTCGTGCCGGATAGGGGGCCGAACGCAGTATCAAGCGTGACGACATCACCTGTGGTCTCTCGCACGGTTCCGGGGATGATCGTGTTGGATCCGATAAAGCGTGCAACAAAATTGCTGGACGGACGTGTATACAACTCGCGCGGCGGGCTGATCTGCTCTACGCGGCCTGCGTTCATGACGACGATGCGATCGGACAATGCCAGCGCTTCGGATTGGGCGTGGGTCACGAATACGAAGGTGATGCCGAGGTCGCGTTGCAGCAATTTCAGTTCGTTCTGGATACTTTTGCGCAGGTTGGCATCAAGCGCGCCCAAGGGTTCGTCGAGCAGCAGGATGTCGGGTTCAACCACCAAGGAACGGGCAAGTGCAATGCGCTGGCGCTGGCCACCTGACAGGCGTGCGGTAGGCATATCCGCGATGCCCAGCAAGTCCAGCTTTTCGAGAATACCGTCTACCTTGGCGTCTGCCTCCTGTTTTGCCATGCCTTTGACCTCTAGGCCAAAGCGTACGTTCTGGCGCACATTCATATGCGGAAACAACGCATAATTCTGAAAGATCATTGATGTAGGCCGCTTTTCAGGCAGTTGGTCGTTGACGCGGTTACCGCGGATCAGCAGATCACCTTTGGTCACTGTTTCGAACCCGGATATCATCCGTAGCGTCGTCGATTTGCCACAGCCCGACGGGCCGAGAAAAGCGATAAACTCTCCTTTTTCGACATCAATATTGAAATCAATGACGGCTGGCGTTCCGTTGTCATAAGTCTTGTAGACGTTGCGAAGCTGAAGATCGTAGGCCAAGGAGGTCACGTCCTTTTGATAAAAGCATATGCTGGGGCGGGTCCAGCCGTCATGCGGCTGGACCCGGTTTTCAATCAGGCGGACAGGAATTCGTCCCACTTGCGGATCAGCAGGTCGTATTCGTCCGGCCACTGGTGCCAGTAGGCAACGTTGGCCGCGCGTGTCTCGAGCGAGCCGCCATCGCGCAGATCACCTTCGTTGATACCCCGCTCCGATGCGCCAACCCATGGCTTGCCTTCATACCAGAAGGCGTATTTTTCGGGGTCCATCACATCTTTCACGTTCGTAGTGGGCGAGTAGTAGCCCTGTTCGGACACCGCGATTGCGGGAGGACCCGACAGCCAGTAATCGGCATAGGCCGCGACCGCTTCGAGGTTGGGCGAGGTCTTGAGCGGGGCAGGCCCGATCGCCCAGCCGCGATACCCTTCCTTCATGGTCGCATAGGAGCATTCGACGCCCTGCGCCTTGACGGCCATAACTGCAGGCTGCCACGCATCCGCAATCACCATTTCGCCCGAGGCAAGGAGGTTCACCAGTTCGCCAAAATCGCCCCAAAGTGCGCGGAACTGACCTTCTTTCTTTTTGGAAATCAGGAACTTGGCCGCTTCCTCGATGGCGTTTGCATCGGGGTTTCCGGGGTTTGCTACCTCAAGTAGGCCCAGCGTATTCATCGCCATGACTGCCTGACCGAACGCGATCAACGGGTCGACGTTGAGGCCGGTTTTGCCTTTGAACTTAGGATCGAAGAGGGCGGCCCAAGATGACGCTTCTTCGGCATCCACGAGGTCGGGTCGATACCCAATGGAATCGTAGTTATAGACCGTCGGCACCATGTTGAGGCGCGTCTGGCTTTCGTCTTCCCAAATTTGTCCGACGATCTGGCGCTTCAGGTCCCAGCGGTCGGACGGTTTGGTAAATTCGTCCCGGATACCCGCCCAGTTGCTCAGGCTTTCGGCGGGGATGGGCGCCAGTTTGTCAGTTGCGACCATCGCGGCGAGGCGTTCTGCGATGATTTCCCAGCAGTCATAGGCGTCGGATCCCGACAGGATTTCCGTTTGCGTGTTTGGGAAAATGTCTGCCTTGCCGCTGACCGACCCGATGCCGGACTTTTCCTTGAAGTCGTTGAGGATGCGTTCCTGTACGGTCACGGAAAGACCAACAGTGCGCAATTCCTGACTTGCCAGGTGGCTGGCGGCGAATGCTTGCTGCGCGCCGAACGGCATTCCGCTGGCCGCGACTGCGGCACCGCCTACCGTGGTCTTTAGAAAGTTACGTCTTGATGAATTTGAACTGGTCATCAGTGTTCTCCTTGTTGAGGTCGTTGGTTTGTTTTTATTGGGGAGTTGCCTCCCATTTGCGTGTTCAGTAGCGCCCGACCATAAGCCCACCATCCACAGCAATGACTTGTCCCGTCAGATACCGCGCCCCGTGCGAGGCAAGGAATGCGATCACGTCTGCGATGTCGTCGCTTTGGCCGATACGACCGAGCGGGACGATATCGCCCACCGTTTTGGCCCCTTCGGCCCCGAGGGAGTGTTTTTCGGAAAGCAATTGTGCGGTGCGGATATAACCCGGCGCGACGCCGTTTACGCGAATTCCGCTACGGCCCAGTTCGACTGCGAGGCCGCGCACAAGGCCCACAACGCCCGCCTTGGCTGCCGAATAATGCACGTGTTCGTCCCACCCATAAGCGACGCCCATAATGGACGACAGGCACACGATGGCCCCGCTTCCGCGCTGTTTCATGCCGGCGGCAGCAGGACGGATCACGCGCAACATCCCTTTTAGATCAATATCAAAGGTTTGATCCCACTTTTCGTCCGTGAGTTCCGCAAGAGGGACACGGCGCGCGATGCCGGCGTTGGCGATAATCACGTCGATGCCGCCGTGGCGTTTTTCCACATCTGCGACCAGCGCATCGGCGCGCGCCGTGTCTGTTACATCCAGCACCTGGAATTCGGCAGATCCGCCTGCGCCTTTGATCTCATCAACGGCGGCATGGCCTTCTGCTTCCAGCACATCAGTAACCACCACATGGTCACCCTGTGCGCCAAAGGCGAGGGCAGTTGCGCGACCGATGCCGATCCCGGCACCTGTGATCAAAACTGTTCTGGTCATAGCATCACGTCTCCTGAATTGGGGCTAAGGGTCTGGCCGACATAAAGGGCCGCCGCGTCAGAGCAGAGGAAAGCCGCGGTTTCTGCCACGTCTTCGGGTTCGCCAAAACGGCCAAGAGGCAGTTCCGCCGCCTTGGCAGCGCGCCAGTCGGATGACAGGGCGCGGACAAGTGGTGTGTTGATCGGCCCGGGCGCGATGGCGTTGACTCGCACGCCTTGCGCGGAAACTTCGCGCGCCAGTGCTTTTGTCATGCCGATAATGCCTGCCTTGGCGGCCGAATAATGGACCAGCTCTATCCCGCCGATTTGTCCCAGTTGCGAAGCCATGTTGACGATGCAGCCCTTGCCCGCCGCCAGCATCGCAGGCAGTACGGCATGGGTGCACAGGAACGTGCCGCGCAGATGGACAGCGATCATGCGATCGAAGTCATCCACCGTCAGGTCGGTAAACCGGGCCTGATGCACGTGACCTGCGTTGTTGACCAGATGGGTCGGTGCCCCGTACGCGATGGCGCATTCTTCGAACATGCGGGAGACGTCGTGTGCGTTTGACACGTCGCCCTGCACAGGATGGCCGCCGATTTCTCCGGCAACCAGTTGGGCAGCTTCGGCATTGAAATCGTTGATGACCACGCGGTAATCAAGCTCCGCGAGTTTGTGAGCGATGGCGCGGCCAATACCGGAACCGGCACCTGTGATGAACGCGATGCTCATGCGATGTCTTCCTGCATGGACATCTTTTTCGCGCGACGCACGGAGAGCCCCATCAGAATGCCGTAAACCGCCAGCAGTGCGAAGGAGAACAGGGTTGTCATCACGCCGAAAGCGAAAATGTTGGGGTGAATTTCAACCGAGAACGTCCCGTAGATCGCCAGCGGCAATGTCTGCTCGCGTCCCGACGCAAAAAGCGTGCGCGGGAATTCGTCGAAGCTGAGCGTGAAGGCGAACAGCATTGCGGACAAAACGCCGGGGAATATCAGCGGGAATGTCACTTTGCGGAAGGTCCGTATCGGTGAGACGCCTAACGACCATGATGCTTCTTCCACCGAGCCGTCAAAGCGATTGAGGATCGCAAGCATCACCAGAAACGCGAAGGGAAAGGTGTAGACGACATGTGCCACGAATGCGGTTGTGTACCAGTGGCGCTCGATGTCGAGAACATTGTTCGCCAGCAGTGAGGTGCCAAGGCCGGTGAGAACGCCGGGCACCATCATGCCCAGCACAATCAAATAGAACACAATGCTTGCACCCTTGAAGCGACGGCGGAATGCCTGCGCGGCCATGACCCCCAGAACAGTGGCTGTGACCATCGTCATAAACGCAAGGATCAGCGAGCGGATCAGCGCCTCGCCCACTGGCAAGGGCGCGATACGTGATGGCGGGACCATGCCAAACAGATGGCGGTACCAATACGTTGACCATTCAATGATCGGGAACTGCGGCCCGCCTTCGGGACCCTGCTGGAAAGAAATGATGCCCAGGACGATAAAGGGCCCGTAGAGGAATAAAATGAACAGCCCGATATAAACGGCGAGAATCGGTTTGAGGATTTTGGATTCCATCGCTCAAAGCTCCCTTTTCAGATCGACGATGCGCAGGAAACCAGCCACCACAATGCCCAGCAGAACGGTCAGGATCACGCCGACCACAGATGCCATAGCCCATTTCAGCGATCCTACCTGGGTGACGATGATGTTGCCCAACAGGTTGACTTTACGACCGGAAAGCGCGCCGGAAGTGGCGAATTCGCCCAAGACCATGACGCTGACGAAGATGGCGCCGACGACGACACCGGGTAAGGACAGCGGCAGGATGACCTTCCAGAAGATGCGCCCGAAACCCGCGCCCAGATCGCGCGCTGCTTCGATGATATTCCGGTCGATGCGTCCCAGCATAAACGCGATGGGGCCAACCATGAACACAACATAGATTTGTGTCATGCCGATCACGACCGAAAGTTCCGAGAACAGCAGGACTTCGATAGGGTTGTCTATGATGCCCGCCTTTTGAAGCAGGATGTTGATCGCGCCTTCCTTGCCCAGCATCGGCCGCCACGCCAGAACGCGAATTAGGAACGACGTCCAGAAGGGAATGACGCACAAGACCAACAGCACGGTAGACACGGTTTTGCTTTTGACCAGCAATCCGACATATAGCGCGGCAGGATAGCCGATAAGGAATGTCAGCGTTAATACGATGAGCCAAAGCCGGATGGTGGTCCACAAGGCGCCCACATAAGCCTCTGACCCAAAGAAGTTTTTCCAGCTTTCGAGCGTAAGCGTCGAATTGATGGAAAAGGTCGTTTGCGTCCAGAAAGACACGTAGACGATCATCATGATCGGTGCCACGAGGAACAATATCATCCACACAACGCCAGGGGCGAGAAGGCGGAACGTGGGAGTCTGCTGCTTGGCTGGTGTTTTGATGGTCATTTTCTACCCTCTTTGCCAAAGACGATGGCTTGTGCGGGGTCCCATGACAGGACGTATTCATCGCCCACCGTCAGATCGCGCGGATCGCCAAAGCTGAGATGGTGGTCGACTTCGACCGTTTTGTGATCTGCTGTCTCGAACAGAAAGATGATGGATGATCCCAGATACTCGCTGGCCCGATAGATTGCGGGCAGGGCAGGACCGGGCAGGGCGGAACCGGGATCATATATCTGCGTGCGGTCATAGCGGATGGCATAGGCATCGCGAGCGCTTTTGCGCGCTGCGGTCACAGGCGCATCACCAAACGGGCCCGCAAAATGGCCGTCCTTGAGCGTACCGTCAAAGATGTTGAAGCGGTTGAGGAAGAGAGCCACGTCGGGGCTGGCGGGCGTGTCGTAGATTTCGTCGGGCGTGCCGGACTGGATGATCTTGCCAGTGTTCAGCACGGCAACGGTGTCGCCCATCGCAAGCGCCTCGGTTTCCGAGCCGGTCACATGCAGGAATGTCACGTCGAGCCGTTCGCGGATCGTGCGCAGTTCGATTTGCATCCGGTCCCGCAGGTTTGCGTCCAAGGCCCCCAACGGTTCGTCCAGCAAAACAAGCTTTGGTTGCATCACCAGCGTACGGGCCAATGCAACGCGTTGCTTCTGGCCGCCAGATACCTGGTCGGGCACACGGTCCTCCAGACCGGCCAATCCGACCATTTCAATCGCGTCGCGTGCACGTTTGTCAATCTCGGCCTCGGGCACCGTGTCGATGCCGTTGCGCAGGCCAAAGGCCACGTTATCAAACACGGTCAAATGCGGAAACAAGGCGAAATTCTGAAAAACGAAACCGATGCCTCGTTCATGTGCGGGCAGATCAGTGATGTCTTTGCCCTGAAACCACACTCGACCCTGATCGGGCTTTTCGAACCCCGCTATGATGCGCAGCAGACTGGTCTTACCCGACCCGGAAGGCCCCAGAAGCGAGATGTATTCATTCTGCGCCGCCTCGAAATTGATGGCATCAAGTGCAATCAGATCGCCATAGCGTCGCGTCACGCCGTCAAGGCGAAAGATGGAGCCGTTTTTCGTCATTCAGTCCTCTCGGCATGCAGGGGAAAAGAGTTTTTTTGCGTACTATGCTGCGCCAAATTTGCCTCCCCGCAAGATGTATAACGTATGAAATATATAATTCTGCTCCAGATCAATAGTCATTATTGCCTAAATTAGCGCTATAAATTCACGTATCGAGTGAATTTATAGCAACAACCGCAGAAAATCGACGAATAATAATTGATCTTTGCATTCAATAGCCATTTTAGGCGGAGGTCAGATAACTTGGCAGCGACTCAGTCTCGGGAATGATCGCGACGATCTTCAAGCGTGCGAGGCTCTTGTGGGCCAAGAGGCGTAAATGCTCTTTCAGATACTCGGCCGCCGCTTCAATTTGGCGAGAAGCGATGAGGTCGAATAAAGTGCGATATTGATCCAGTGCGACCGTATCCGCAGGTAGACCAAGACCACTAAGCGCCTTGTCCACGGATGACAGCAGCAAGCGGTTATTGCGGATAATTTCAACCAGCGCGGCATTGGGCGCACGTTCGAGGCAGTGACGCATGAATGCATTCTCCAATACATCAGTCCCTGACACGGTGCCTGTGATGATCTCATCGCGGATACGTATGATGTCGGGAAGGCTGATATGATCCGCAGCCAGTCGCAAAGCAGCGGGTTCCACAATGCCGCGCAATTGGAATTTTTCGCGTAGAATCCGGGCGGTAAGTGGACCGGCCAGCCAGTGGGATGTCGCACCTTTGCGCACCAACCCGCGCTCGTTCAGCCTGCTCAGCACATCACGCGCCACAGTCCGACTGACACCTAAATAGTCGGCCAGTTCGGTTTCAATCACGCGATATTCGCCGAAAATCTGGCAGGCCGCAATTTCCGCTTCGACCTGATCATAAACACGCAACCATGTGCCTCGGATTTCAAGCGCCGATTTCGACTGATCGGGGATGTCGATGTCGAACTCTTCAAGGCTGCGCCGGATCGGTGTCGTGGTCTCGCTTGGGGGTCCGACAAGATAGCCGCGCCCGCGGAACCGGTGGATCAGGCCATCGTCGTTGAGATTGCGCAAGGCCGCCTGGACCGGTGCGCGGCTGGTTTGCATCATCTTGGCGATTGGCCCCTCAATCAGGACCAGACCTCGGGGTAGGCGACCTGATGTAATATTGCGACGCAAAATGTCGCTGATTACCTGATACAGCGGGTCTTGGGTCAAAGTCCGTTCGCGGATCATGCTGCGCCCTCGCGCACACTGGAGACAAAGCGTTTCCATGCACGTGCGGCATAGTTGTATTCATCCATCACAGTATTCCACATTGCGATCCGGCTGACGCGATCCCGGTAGGCACCACCCGGTCGCCGATGCCCGGCGCGCACCACGGTGCTGCCGCTAGGACCCTGCAGATCCGTGCGCGCGATCTGGCCGTCATACCAGTAATCCCACTCCTCGGGGGCGAGATGCTCGCGTACCCTTTTGGGAACCGTCGTATAATAACCCTGCCGTGCCATCATCGCGCCGGCTGGTCCGGTGAGCCACCAGTTGAGGTATTCATAGGCAGCATCCAATTGTCCCCCTGAAAGATGCCGTGCCAACGACGCGCCGCCGTGCCATGCACGATACCCTTCGCGCGGGACGCTTTCGGTAAAGACGCCGTCCAGCGGACCAAGATTGCCATAGGACGGAGCCCACATGCTCTGGACTGACACACGATCTGCGTGCAGCATCGCTTCAGCCTCTTGCGGTAGCACCCAAGTGCCGCAGAAGAATCCCTGTTGGCGAAGGGTTTCCAGTAGTGCCATCAGGCTGTCGATTTCGTCGACGGTCATATTGCCGATGTCGGCAAATGTCAGATCACCGTTCGCTTCGGCCGCAAGGGCCGCGTCGAAGATGCCGATGGCGGGTTCGTCCACCAACGCGATACGGCCCTTGGCGCGCGGATCAAGCAGCCATGCCCAAGTGGACCCGTCTGGCCCTTCGTCCCCGAAGACACGCCGGTCAAAGCCGAAACTGTCCATGTTATGCGCGGTCGGCAACATCGAGATATGGCGCATCGGCTGTTGTCCGATCATGCCGTCGGGCTGCACATAAAGCTTTCGGATGGGGGCGTCGCCATGGCCCTGCCACGTGTATTTGCTGATACCGCCGTCCTTGGCCAGATCACCCATATTGTCCCATTCGGCGATGCGGTCAGTGTCAATGGGTTGCAGCGCGCCCCAGTACCAAACGATGTCAAGGTTATGAAAACACTGTTCGTAAATGTCGTAATTTTCAGGATCCATGGCAGCACGGTGCTGGCAGGTCAGAAAGTCGAGGACTTCAAACTCGATCCCAATCTGCAGATCTGCAGCGGCTTGCTTGCGGACCTGTTCGATCAAGGTAACGTCCGTCCCCCGCACCCGCAGTTTGCGGCGTTTAACGTGCGGGGGGGAGGCGAGTTTGTGGCGATCATACATATCTGCGGACATGAAAGAATCCTGAGAGCAAGGCAGCGCATATACAGGCCGCCCTGCATGTTAGGCCTGCGCCGTCAGTACGTAAACGCCGGTTTCGTGCAGGTTCACGTCCCAGCCAGGTTCGACCACGATGGTTGTCGTGACTTCTTCGATCACCGCTGGACCGCTCAGAGTATCACCGGCGCCCAGTGCAGTGCCGTCATAGACTGGCGTGGGCTGCGCCGCACCATCAAGGGAAAAAACCATGTCGCGGTGGCCTTTGACTGTCTTTTCCGCGCCAGTGCCAGCCGCAATATTTTTACGGGTTGGTTTCGTGACGTGGCCGACGATCGTACTTTCGACGTTCACAACCTCAACGGGGTTGTGCGGTTCGTCATATGTATAGAGCTCTTTATGGCGGGTATGGAACGCCTGCTTGATCTCATCCAGCTTGTCTTGGGTGATGTCGAATGTATCGATCTCGACGGTACATTCGTGGACCTGACCCACATAGCGCATATCGAGGCCACGGCTGATTGAAATCTCATCGTCGCTAAACCCGTCGCCCGACAGGTCTTCAGCACCACGCGCCTCTAGCCCCTTGAACAGATCGTTTAACCGCGTGGCGGCACCCTCATCGTCCAAACGGATCGGGGCAGGGGCCATGTAATTGTATTTTACGTCCGACAGGATTTGCCCATAAGCGCACAGGCCGGACGCGAGTTTGGAGATCAAGACCTTGTTGATCCCCATTTCCCGCGCCAGCGCCGTGATGTGCGCACCGGTGGCACCGCCCGCACCCATCAGCACGAAATCGCGGGGATCATAACCGCGCTCGACCGATACCCGGCGGATCGCGTTGACCATGTTGTTATTCACGATGGTGAACATACCATAAGCCGCTTTTTCAAGACTGATTCCCAACGGGTTGGCCAGATTATTCATGATAGCATCACGTGATTTCTTGATATCAAGCGGCAAGCGACCGCCCACCAGACCGTCACCGTTAAGGTATCCAAGCGCAAGGTTTGCGTCCGTTGTTGTCGGTTTTGTGCCACCTTGGTCATAGCAGGCCGGTCCCGGCTCTGCGCCAGCGGATTGCGGCCCCATTTGCATCAGACCCATGCTATCGATCCATCCGATGGACCCGCCTCCGGCACCCAGCGTTTCGACCTGAATCATCGGAATCCCAATGCGGTAGCGCAGGAAATCGATGTTCTTGTTCACGTTGGCTTTGCCGTCGCGGGTTAGCGTAATGTCAAAAGACGTTCCGCCCATGTCACAAGTGATGATGTTGCGATCCCCCCACGGGGCCGCGACATCCAGTGCTGCCTGCGGGGCAGATGCAGGGCCGGAATTGATTGCGTAGACGGATTGGTCTGTGACCACCTTGCCCAGTGCCAAACCACCGTTGGATTGGAAATACCGCACAGGATTTTTCGACCCGAGGTCGCGGAAATAGCCGTCCACGGCTTCGACATAACGTTGCAGAATCGGGGCAAGATAAGCGTTCACGATAGCCGTTGATGTCCGCGTGTATTCGCGCACCTGCGGATAAAGCTGCGAACCGACGGTCAGGCGGACGTCCGGCATCATTTCGCGCACTATCTCGGCGGCGCGATTTTCGTGTTCGGGATGAAGCACGGACCAGACGAAAGAAATCGCGACCGATTGCACCTCCTCGGCGATGAAGTATTCGCAGGCCGCGCGCACGTCGTCCTCGTTCATCGGCGTGTGTACGGTCCCGTTGGAAACAACACGCCCTGCGACGCCGCGGCGCAAGTGGCGAGGGACCAGCATCGTCGCGGGCGGGTATTCGGGGTCATAGCGGTGACCGTCTTCTTTGTGGCCCAGCCTGATTTCAATGGAATCTTCGTGGCCACGCGTGCAGATCAAGCCGGTTTTCGCCCCATTGTGGGTGATGAGCGCGTTAAGTCCGACGGTCGTGCCGTTGATACACAGATCAGCGTTCGACACAATTTCCGTCGCGGATACGCCGGTTTCTTCGGTGATCAGCGCAAGGCCGTTCTTTATGGCGAGGGTTGGATCGTTTGGTGTCGACAGCACTTTGAAAAGCTGCACGGCACCTCCCTGCTCTGCAAGTACAAAGTCGGTGAAAGTGCCCCCGGCGTCGATGCCAAGACGGTATTTGGTTTTCATCGGAATAATCCTTCTTAGCTCAGGAGGCGCGGAGGCGCTGGGTGGCGGCGGTATCGACTGCAAGGCTCGCTCGGTCGGTGATCACCACGCCATAATCCAGCCGCGCACCTTCGAGCGAGACCAGACCGTTGCGCACGTCTTCGACCACGCTGGCGATCTCGCGTTCGAACGCATTGCCGAACCCACCCCCGCCAGGGTTCTTGTTGGCAGCCCTTTCGCCGGGATTGATCGTCTCGATCACGTTGTCTTTGATCACTTCGGTCGCGCCGTTACGTGTGATCTCCAGCCGCCCGACCTTTTTCTCGATCATGACGGATTTGGCCCCGCCTGCACCCATTGCGGGGATGCGGCGGCCTTCGCCGAAGGTGATCAGGGTCATCGGCTCGTCCAGCGGTTCAACCTCCCAACAGGTACCGGACCCGCCGCGAAAACGGCCTGCGCCGCCCGAATCTTCCATGAGCGCATATTGGTGGATGATGATCGGATAGCTGTGTTCCAGCATTTCGATATCGCCACTTGTCAGCGCACCAAAGCAGCATTCAGGCCCGCAAGCGTGCCAGCCGTCCTGAGAGTTGGTCGCACCCGCGCCCGAGATGATAGAGGCGAGGACCATTGTCACGTATTCTTCGTCGTGCCGCTTGTCCCAACCGGCAATGTTGCAGCCGTTGGCATGACCCCAGCTGGCGGATACTTTTTCAGGTGCCGCTTGTTCAAAGGCCAGACGCACAGCGTCGGTAAGGGTTTCCATCGGGGTGGTTGTACAGTTCATATGCGGCGCAGGGGATTTCGCGTTGCACAGGGTGCCTTTCGGCCCCATGTCGACGGTCACATTCCGGTACAGACCTTCGTTATAGGGCGGCGGCAGTTGCGCAAACATCATAAGTCCCAGATATACGCCGGAATAGCTGTTCCCCTCGTAAGAGTTGATGAAATACGGGATCTGAGGCGGGCTTTCGATCTCGATGTGGCAACTTTCACCCTTGATCGTGACATGGGCCGTGATGTCAAAATCGCCAAAGCCATGCCCGGCGTCCTCAAGGATCGCCGTGCCACTATAGCGCCCGTCCGGCACCTGTTCGATCAGACCGTTCATATGGGCATTCGCCATGCGTAGCAGTTCTTCGATACAGGTCTGGACGGTTTCCAGCCCGTATTTGTCGAGCAGCCCTATCAATGCGCGCGCCCCAACCTGACAGGCGCCGATCAGTGCGTTAAAGTCGCCTTCCTGATCACGCCGCGCGCGCATGTTGGTAAGCAGCATATTAAGGATGTCGTTGCGTGGGACGCCTTTGTCCCAGATCTTGATCGGGGGAATGCGCAGCCCTTCGGCGTAGATTTCTTTGGCGTCGGGGTTATAGCCCGCTGGCACCGGCCCGCCGATATCCGTGAGGTGGCCCTTGCACACCGTCCAGAACACCAGATCGCCTTTGTAGAACACTGGATAATACATGCAGGTGTCGATGATGTGGCTGCCAGCATAGTCGGGATCATTGTGCAGGATCAGGTCACCTTCGTGAATGTCGCCCTCAAAAAAACCATCGACGGCCTTCATCGCGGGAATGAGCGATCCAAGGTGAATGGGAATGTCCTGACCTTGCAGGATCATTTCTGGTGTGTGGTTGAAAAGTGCTGTGGAATAGTCGTGTGCGAGGTTGAAAACGGATGACCGCGCGGTTTTCTCCAGCGTCAGGGTCATTTCGCGTTGCGTCGTCTCAAGCACGCCGCGCACCACGGACAGCGTAATGGGATCAACAGTCGATTTCGCCATGTCGTCTCTCCTTGAAAGCTTGAAGAGTATGCTTTCGTTTTCCCCGCCGTGCGTCTTGGATTTCAGCGCAGAAAAACTTGTTGCTGAGCGCACTCGGCCAGAATTCGTTTGGTGCTCCGCCGCAGTGCTGGTTTACTGGAGCTCGGGAGGAGCCTTGAGTCGCATGACGATGGGATCAACACATAGCACGCACGCGACCGGCAACACGCCGTTAGCAGATCGCCCTGCGCGATGGGCTGGAATTATCGCGACTACGTATTTCCCGCTGCAACTGGAATTTCGCGACCCGGCGACATTCAACGGTAGACTGAGCCAATGGTCGCTGGGCGATGTCGCCTTGTCGCGGCTGACCTCCGAACCGGTAAGCTATACCCGCAGCGGTCGGCACATTCGCAATTCGACGGCCGAAGAGTACCTTGTTACCATCCCGCGCCGCTCGCCAGTGGAATTCCGCCAGTTGGGTCGCGATGTGAAATGTGACCCCGGGGGGTTCATCATCGAACGTGGGGACGAGCCTTACCGCTTTCGCTATGATCAGTCGAACGACTTGTCGGTTTTGAAAGTATCCAAGGCTGAGTTGAGCACACGGGTCATGAATCCCGACCGGTTGTGCGCGCGGGTGTTTGACGCCACGCGTGGGGCGGCGCGGTTGTTTACGTCGATGACCGCACTTGCGCAAGAAAGCGGATCAGAGATCGGTGCGGAGGCGCAGGACGCTTTGGGGCGGCAATTGCTGGTGTTTCTGGCACTTGCCCTGAATGACGCGACGCCCAACGATGATGATGCGATGACCGCAGTGCGTGCGGCACATCTGGCGCGTATTGACCGGTTCATTCGCGATCACATCAAGAACCCCGATTTGTCGCCCGACATGATTGCGGTGCATTGCGGGATTTCCAAACGCTATCTGCATGACCTTTACCGCACAGCAAACAAAACGGTGTTGCAGCAGGTGCGCGGGTATCGGCTGGCTGCGGTGCGCGATGAGCTGACCAACAAGCGACATGAGCCATTGTCGACCATCGCCTATCGCTACGGGTTTGCTGATCAGTCGCAGTTCTCGCGGCTGTTCAAGGCCAAATTCGGAATGACGCCGTCCGCCTATCGCAACGGCGCCATCCAGTAGCATTCTAGCCTAAACTTGCGCGGACATCGGCCAGCATCTTCTTGCGTGCTTTGCGCGCGGCCAGTGCCTGATCCATGTCGACCTTGACGAATTTCACCGGTGTATGCGGTTGCAACTGCCCGATCAGATCCATATCGGCCGAGATGATCGCGCCAAGGGTAAAGTACCCGCCGCCTGACACCGCGTCGCGGTGCAGCACGATGGGTTCCAACCCTCCCGGCACCTGAATGGATCCGTAAGAATAGCAGCCGTCCACGATGTTGGACGGATCAGCACCGGCACCAAATGGCTGTTCGCGCTCCACGAATTCCATAGGACGCCCGCCTTTGAAACGGTAACCCATACGATCCGCTTCCAAAGCGACGGCCCAGTCGTCGTCAAAGAACCCCTGCTGGGCCTTTTCCGTCAGTCGGTGCCAATACAGCCCCGGCAACACGCGCAGTTCTGCCGGATTTCCTGGCAGACGGCGCAGGTTCTCGGGAACAGTCTGGCCCGCTTCGATCATGTCGGTTTCGCCCAGCGGGATCACATCCCCTGCTGCGATATTTCGCCCGTCGATACCGCCAAGTGCGCCGATGGGATAGGTTGACCGGCTTCCCAGAGCAGGCGGCGTATCAATGCCGCCGCTGATCGCGATATAGGCCCGCGCGCCGGATCTGAGGAAATCGAAACTGAGCGTCTGACCTGCTTTGACCTCGAAGGCGCTCCAGCCCGGGCGCGGTTCACCGTCCACTTTAACGGGCAGGTCGGCACCGGTCACAGCGACCAATGCGTCGCGGGTGAATTCGATCTGCGGTCCCATGAATACCACTTCGAGACCCGCAGCGCCTTCGGGATTGCCCACAAGCATGTTGGCACAACGCAAGGCGAAACGGTCCATGGCACCGCCCATAGGGATGCCCAGATGGAAATAACCGGGACGGCCAAGGTCCTGAATCGAGGTCGACAAGCCGGGTTGAATAATCTTAAGCGACATTGAGAGCCTCCATCAGTATCGTGTTGGTGCCGATCATGTCCGCGTTGAACGCATCCAGATCAAAATCGACCTCGGCGATGCGTGGCGTGTATGTATCTGCCTCGACCTGGGCTAGAATGCGGTCGTATTCTGCGCGGTCGATGGGTTTCCACTTCACGATATCGCCGGGTTTGAAAAAGACCATGAAGTCTTTGAGATAGCTTTGCTTTTGCTCCGGATCGAAGATCGGCATCGGGGTAATCCCGAACATCTGATAGCCACCCGCCCCTCGGACCGAATAGACACAGGAAAAGCAGCCGCCATAGCCCACGGTCTGTTTGGGCGTGTCGGTGCGGGGGCGCAGGTACTTGGGCACCTGCAACTGCTTGGAACGCTCGACCAGTTGATACAGGAACGGCAGGCCAGCGACAAAACCCACCATGGACACAAACCATGGCTGGCTATGATGCGCCTCGATGAACGCCTCTGCGCTGTCGAACCCGTTGATCCGGGCAGCATAGTCCAGATCGGTGCCGTCTGGGTCCTGATGGCGCTCGCGAAACCGCATCAGCGTCTCGTGTGTCCACGGGTCCTGATAATATACGGGGATTTCGATGATGCGGGTTTTCATCCGCTTGTCGGCATCCTCGGCCTTATGCTCCAGATCTTTGATCCGGCGCATCATCTCATCGGGATGGGTCACGTCAGGATCGAATTTGACCTGAAAGGAAGCATTGGCAGGGCAGATTTCGGTTACGCCGGGAATTTTTGCATCGCGCACTGCGTTGCTCATCGAAAGCGATTTGAAGAACGCATCAAGAGACATTTCGTCATCTATCTCGACATAAATGTGTTCATCGCCGCCGTAGGTATACCGTGTTTTCATTGGGGCCTCCGTCCTATGGTTTTAGATTGCCCGCCGCCAGCCACGGTTCGAGCCATTGAGTATGAAAATCGTCGTTGCGGACCGACGGGTCGTTTGCCAGTGCCAGATGCAGCAGTTTGGTGGTTTTGATTCCGTCTATGGTCAGGCTTTTCAGGGCCGTTATCATCAGGTCAATCGCGGACTGTCTGGTGTCCGCATGGACGATCAGCTTGCCCAGCAAAGAGTCATAAAAGGGCGGAATCTGATAGCCTTCGTACAAGAAATGGTCAAAACGGATACCGTCACCTGTTGGAATGGTCATGGCACTGACTTTTCCGGGGCAGGGCATGAATTGCATCAAAGGATCCTCGGCGTTCAGGCGGACTTCGATGGCATGACCGCTGCGGATCACGTCCTTTTGCGCGAGACTAAGAGGGTCGCCGCCCGCCACGCGGATCATTTCCTGCACGAGATCAATTCCGGTGATCATTTCGGTCACGGGGTGTTCGACCTGTATCCGCGTGTTCATTTCGATGAAATAAAAGTCGTGTGTCACGCTGTCATAAAGGTATTCCAACGTGCCTGCGCCGACGTAGTTTACGGCCTTGGCCAGCGCTACGGCGGTGTCGCACAGACGGGTGCGTGTGGCGTCGTCAAGGCACTCTGCCCCCGCTTCTTCCCAGACTTTCTGGCGACGCCGCTGCATCGAGCATTCGCGTTCAAAGCAGTGGATGGCGTTCGTGCCGTCGCCGAGGATTTGCACTTCGATATGACGCGGCGACTGAATGGCGCGTTCAAGGTACAAGCCACCGTCACCGAAAGACGCCTTGGCCTCTGCCTGTGCCTGCGGGGCCATTTTGCGCAGTTCGTCTTCGTCGTTGGCAATGCGGATGCCCTTGCCCCCACCTCCTGCAGCGGCCTTGATCATCACCGGGTAACCGATCTGTGCGGCGACTTTTACGGCCTCTTCCGCTGTGTCCAGACGGCCCTTTGATCCCGGCACGACAGGCACGCCTGCCGCCTCAGCCGCTTGGCGCGCGGATACTTTATCGCCCATGCGGTCGATGGTATCGGCGGACGGCCCGACAAACGTTATGCCGGCGGCGTCCAGTGCGCGCACGAAGCCGGCGTTTTCGGCTAGGAACCCGTAACCGGGGTGGACTGCATCCGCGTTGGTGGCTTTTGCCGCCTTTACGATGCCCGCGACATCAAGATAGGATTGCGCCGCCTGCGCGGGGCCAATGCATACCGCCTCGTCAGCCAGGCGCACGGCCAGCATGTCTGCGTCCGCTTCGGAATGAGCCTGTATGGTGTGAATACCCATGGCGTGCGCCGCCTTGATGATCCGAACGGCAATTTCTCCACGGTTCGCAATGAAGAGGCGCTTGATCGGCATCTCTTATCCCTCCATCTGTGCCAGAGTTTCGCCTGCAGTGACGGCTGCACCGTTGTCTGCTACGTAGCCTTTGAAGGTGCCTGACACCTCCGCCTTGACCTCGATAAAGGTCTTCATCACCTCGACCAGCCCGATGGTGTCGCCCGCTGCGACAGCGTCGCCTGCGGTCTTGTACATTGGCTCGCTTGGCGATGCCTGAGTGTAGAACGTGCCGGGCACGGGTGAAAGAATTTCTGCCATGATATGTCTCCTGATCGTGTGTTATAGGGTGATCTCTGCGGCGGCTGTGATGCGTATGCCCGCGTCCGTCAGACCCTGCCGGATGGCGTTGCCCATATCGAGCGCGCCGGGAGTGTCCGAATGAAAGCAGATCGATTCAAATTCGATCTCGATCTCGCCGCCGTCTACCGTGGTGACCTTGCCCGTTTTGCAGGCTTTTACGCATTTCTCGGCAATCTTGGCGGGATCTGGGCGACCGACCTGTCGTGTGAATACGATGGATCCGCTGCTGTCATAGTCGCGGTCTGCATAGAATTCGCGGATTACCGGATGGCCGGCACGTTTTGCGGCGGCGAATGTCTTGGAAATACCCATACAGAACAGCAATGCGTCTGGCGCGATCACCTGCATCGTATCGACCAGTTGTTGCGACAGATCCTCGTTCACCGCGGCCTCCATATAGAGCGCGCCGTGCAATTTGACATGCTGGAGCGGTGCACCGTAGCGGCGCCCGAATTCACGGATGGCACCGATTTGATACACGATATCGTTGATAAGCTCGCTAGCGTCCGTTTTGATGTAGCGGCGTCCGAAGCCTTGCAAATCCGCATATCCGGGGTGCGCGCCAAGGCCCACGCCGTGCGATTGTGCCAATTTGACCACACGGTCCATCGAATTGGGGTCTCCTGCATGAAAACCTGCCGCGATGTTGGCGGAACTAATGATCTGCATGATTTTGTCGTCAGGCGCATCGCCCAGCACCCATTGGCCGAAACCCTCACCCATGTCGCAATTCAGATCGACTGATTCTTTCACTGCTGCGCCCTCCGCTGCTCCACTGTCTTTAGGGAAGCGCGTTTTAAGAGAAATTGATATTTCTTTTTTTCGCAAATACGTTATCTATTTTCCTGATAGGTAGAGGCGTCGTGAATTTTAAGCATCTCAAGTATTTTGTGGCCACGGCCGACACCGGTCAAGTCAGCCGCGCGGCCAAGCTTTTGTCGATTTCGCAATCTGCCGTGACCGGATCGGTCCGCGAGTTAGAAGCGATTCTTGGGGCTACTTTGTTCATCCGCAGGGCGCAGGGCATGGAGCTGACTGAGGCGGGGCGGGAGTTTCTGCACTCTGCCCGCGATATTCTTGAAAAGATTGACGCGGCGCAGCAGCTTGACCAGCGCAATACGGATGTACGCGGCACCATCACACTGGCCGCGACCTACACGGTGATAGGATATTTCCTCCCCTATCATCTGGGCCGTCTGGCGCAGTTATACCCCGGCATCGGCATTCAGATTGTTGAATTGAACCGCCAAACGATCGAGCAGCATTTGTTGGCATCTCAGATCGACATGGCGGTGGCGTTGACGTCGAACATCCACAACGACGGCATAGAGACGCAGACGCTGATGAAATCGCCTCGACGATTGTGGGTTCCGGCGGGGCATCCGTTTTGCAAGGCGACCAAGGTCTCGTTGCAGCAGATCGCGCAAGAACGCTATGTGATGTTGACCGTGGACGAGGCGGCGCATTCGAGCATGAAATACTGGAACGACAATAATTGCAGCCCGGATATCAAACTGCGCACCTCTTCGGTCGAAGCTGTGCGGTCGCTGGTTGCAAACGGGCAGGCGGTAACGATCCTGTCTGACATGGTTTACCGGCCCTGGTCGCTTGAGGGGCGGCGGATCGAGGTCGTTCCAACCAGCGTGGAAATCCCGACGATGGATGTGGGATTGGCCGTGCGACGCGCTGGCGCGCTTTCTGACGCAGCACAGGCGGTCAGGGACTATTTCATGAACGCGTTTCTGTCACCGAAGTCACAGTTTTGAGCCGTCGCGCAAAAGTGCGGGAATGCAATTGCCGCAGCACATGCTATTGTTGGATAGCTTGCGAGGCAAATGCCTCCACCACTTTGCCAACGGGAAACCGCGAAGCGGCATCTACGAACGGCGACTCAAGGCCCTTCGCGAAGGGCCTGTGCAGTAAGTAGCAACCGACGACAGCGCGTTTTTTGTTTCCAGAGATCACATGGCGCGATTTTCGAGCGAAATAAGAGTGGGTCTGACGATCACCGCTCAGAGGTTCCATGACCGTCACCCGTCCGTTTCCGCTCGCAAGGCTGGTACGATGGCAGATACCGGCACGCTCATATTTTGCACGCCTGTTCGGCTGGTCACAACAGCCGACAAAGTACCGACCACATTTATGACACCATTCTCCAGAACCAGGAGTGGCGCTCCGGAATCGCCCTGCATTGCGGCGCAATTGGTTATGATCACACCGCGCTCAGGCCGATAGACAGGCGACCCGCAATCATTCGCGACGGACAATACATGTGCTCGCAAACTCGCGTATCCGGCAAGAACCACCTTTGCCGCACTCATCTCTTCAGGGGACATCAAAGACAGGATGGCGAATCCCGTCTCCCGGCCAATAGGCTCCTTGAGCGAAAGCAAAGCCCAATCTACAGAGGGGTCGAGCCGGAAATTACGGCTTTGCGTATCGTGAACCGGGTCCAGAATGTATCTTTCGATATCTGATACCGCGACAGCCGTACCCCGTTCATAGCCCGCCACGAAACGCAGACTTTGTGCGGGAATCCAGGCCGCGCGTAAGTCGTTGTACAAACAATGCGCTGCCGTCAGCACAACGCGCTCGGAAACCAGGATACCGGTGCAATGGCTACGGATATTTATGCTCGCAAAATTCACCCGACCAATAGCGCGCCAAGGCGACGCTGACGCATCAACAATGCTGCGGGCGCGGATCGCGGCGCAGCCCTTGCCTAATGCTTGCCCTGCTGCACAAAGCGGATTCAGATCTGGAACGTAAACTTCCTCGTGAATGAACCGGCGCTCAGCCGCTGGTTCTGATTGTGCGAAACCGCCAAGCGGGACAGCAAGGGCGGCGCAGATGAAGAGCACTCTTACAAACGTTTTGTATGTCATCGTGTTGTCTTGCCTTGGTCTCAGGACTGCCGTCAATGTTGTTATCTATTCCGGGTTGCCAGTCCCACTGACCGCGCTCGGCTCCTGAATAGGCAGCAGGATGCTGCGCTGTGCACGAACAGAAGTAATGCGAAGGTGTCTGACGCCAGCGCTTGCGGGTCCAAAAACTCTGCCGACCGAGACCTTGAGTAACCTATTTTCGTCAACCGCAATGGGCTACGCTGGTGGTATGCACCCGCCGCGTATGGCCCTGTCTGGACGCGATGCAAGCGCTGGAGCGATATCGGGATGGTAGCATTGATCACGGACGCTGACCCCTACTGCAAACGATCTCATTGACGCGGCTCATTTCAAAGCGCACCGCGCGGCCTCGACCCTTGGTGTGTCGAGGATCGAACCGGGGATGCGGGCACTTTGCCATGGACGTTCTGGTTTGATAGGGTCCTCGATCCAGCTTGCCAAGCTATGGGAGCGCCTGTTTCAACGACCTTTAGTGCTGCGAAAGAGAGCATCTGGTCTGCCTTGGGGCGGCCCATCACGGATCTATTGGCGCAGGTTGACGTAAGGATGCCGGTCGCGCGGGGTCGCAAAACCCCGAACATCCTGAACTGTATCCTGCCGGAAATCGCGACTTGATGTTCTGATGGGCAACAGAAGCCCATCAAGGCGTCGCAGATGCCTGCGTCGGGTCTTTTGCAAAGCTTTTGACAGTTGCCAAGGCACCGTCCAGCTGCGCACCCTTCTCGTCCTCAAGTGCCGCCATACGAAGGCGCCGCATCCAGTCCGCTGCGTCTGCACGCCCCTCAAGCAGCGATAGCGCGCCCATCACCTTTGAGAATTTCGACAACCCCCGAGTATGAGTGTCTGAATACCCTTTTATCAGGCGGTAGTTGGCGAGAATCTCGGAGGACAACGCGCGATCCGTCTTCGCGATACGGAGCGCAGTCGCAAACCATGCATCAACATGCGCCATCTCGCTTTCATGGCGCAAAAGCCGCCGCCGCATCGGGCGCAGGGATGAAATCACCCAAAGCACCAAAAAGCCCCGCAGACTGTCGGTACGAATACGCCGCCCCTTGTCGAAGTGCTTGGTAAAAAAGGCTTCCACTCCCTTGCGATTGCGCAGCCATTTCCCCAACCCGCTAGGCATGGTTGTAGTCAACTCTTCATAGCGCGGGTGGAAGTACTCGGTGAGCATGAGAACCTGATCATCCGCGACAACCACTTCATCCTTGACCCTTTGAAGGCGCGATGCACGCGTCTTGATATCGGCAACACGCAGCAGGTCATCGTAACATAAAGCGCGCGCGCAATATTTCGCGGCATTTACGGTCATCTCAAAGGGCGCTTCGTCATGGGCGCGAATTTTCTCGACCATGTTCAAATAATCGGCACCGTAATCCGCATCCTGATAGTCGATTGTTTTTCGCAGCCCAAGCGTCGCCATCTCCTGCACCTCGGTGGGGAGAGCATTAAGACGACGCTCAAGCGCCTCCCATTTTCCCTTGAGAGAAGCGGGTACATTGAGTGTCAGCGCGGGCTTCTGCTCGGGTGTTTCAGAAACGGGTGCCTCTTTAGTCCCTTGCGCGATATCAAAAGCCTCGTTGAACGCTTTGAGGGTTGCCGTGACGCCGCGCCCTGACAGACGAATGACTTCTTCATAGCTTTCACGTGGAAAGGGCAGGGCACCCGAGCCTGCAAGCGCCCCGAGAAGGGAAGACGAAATCATCGAACCCGACTGCTTGGCGATGGCTTCCATATCAAAAGCGACAAGGCGATCTGCCGCGATTTTCATTGCCTCAAGGACTTCGGTGCTCTCTACACGGCCATCTCCGGGGGTAACTTTTTCGGAAATGGCGGCGATGCGATGGGTTGACGTAATCATGGTCGTCCGCCCCGGTGTCACAAAACCGCGCGTGACCGCGCGACCTCCCTCCATCAGCTCGGACGCGATCAGGATATCAACGTCCCCGATGGACGGCGACAACGAGAAAACGGGCATCCTGCCTGTGTCTTTGCACATTTCGACATAGTAGATCGTCGCGCCCGTGCGTTGCGCCACCCCTGCGACCGAGGTGGATTGTGCGCGATACCCGTTTGCTTCGGCGACAGCCACGATCCAGTTGGTCAGGACACCACCGCCCTGACCGCCAACGGCAAGCGCAGCAAGCGTGATGATTTTCTCGCCCTTCGGGCCAGGTGACCGTCGTGCGACGATGGGTGTGTTTTGAATGTTCATGATGAAATGTCCTCAGGCAAAAGCGATGCGTTTCGCCTCGCGGCGGGCTTGCAACCAAGAGATTGCCTTATGCGCACGAGACGCTCTGCGCGTCTCGGATTTGGTTGGATTGCTGACAATCTCGGCCTGAAAAAACGAAGGACAAAGGACCGCAGCATCTGCCACTTCGCCGCAGTTGCCACATCCTACACAGGTCTGGTCAATTGCCGCTACCGGGTCGTCGCGAAGCGGATCGCCGGTGTCCTTGATCGAAAGGGACGGGCACCCCGACAGGCGCATACAGGCGTGATCGCCGGTGCAAACGTCTTCATCGACGCCAAATCGTGGGCGCACGACACGCTTGCCCTCTTTTGCGGCCTTGGCCATTTTCGGTTTTTCGCGGCGTTGCTTGTTCAACATACACTCGGATGCCGCGATAATGACTTTCGGACCTTCCTCTTTCGTGGTCAGGGCCTCTTTCAGCGTGTCGCGCATTTTAGTGACGTCATAGGTATGGTCGATTTCGCGTATCCATTTGACGCCCATCCCCTTGACTGCCCCGGCAATGGAATTCTGCGTGAGCTTGGTCTTGTTGTCCGCCCGCGACGACAGAACGTCTTGGCCGCCGGTAGCCGCTGCATAGTAGTTGTCCACAATCACGATGACATTGTCGGACTTGTTGAAGACTGCGTTGCCAATCGACGAGGTCAGACCATTGTGCCAAAACCCGCCATCTCCCACGAATGAAATCGAACGGCGGCCCTGTTTGTTTTCGTTATGGAAAGCGGCAGCAGAAGCCGGCCCCAGACCATAGCCCATGGTCGTTGCGCCCAAATCAAAAGGCGGCATGATCGAAAACAAGTGGCATCCGATGTCAGACGAGATGTGATGGGCACCCAGTTCCTCTTCGACCAACTTGGTCGCTGCAAAAATCGGACGTTCAGGGCAACCCGTGCAGAAACCCGGCGGGCGCGCAGGCAAAATGTTGGTCAAATCGGGAATCGCGATCTGCTCTTCATTGACCGCGACCTTTGCCACAGGCAAGAGGCCCGGCGCATGGGTAGACAGGAATGCACCCAGCCCGTCGACCATGACCTGACCGGTGTACTCGCCGCCCATTGGAAGCATGCCCTTGCCTTCAAGCTTGACGGTCTTGCCTGCCTTGTAAAGCATGTGAGCGATTTGCTGCTCGATGTAGTTGGGTTGGCCTTCCTCTACGATCAGAACGGCATCTTTGCCTTCGCAGAAATCCAGTATCTGGCTTTCGACCAACGGATAGACGCAGTTTAGAACCAACATGTCGATATCGGTATCGCCGTAGATGTCAGCAAGGCCGATCCGGTTTAGCGCGCGGATCACAGTGTTATAGGTTCCGCCGGCAAGGACAATGCCGATGCTGCCTGCCTTGTTGCCAAAGCGCTCATTGATGCCTTTTTCAAGGATGAAGTTCTGTGCTGCCGGAAGGCGTTTTGTCAGCTTTTCCTTTTCATGCAGGTAGGTCGCTGGTGGCAGGACGATCCGGTCCAGATTGCGTTTCGGGTTTTCAAGCGCGTCCGAAACCGTCATCGGCGGGCGCTTGTTGTCAGACGCTGTGAAATTGCCGTGAACGTGGCAAGACCGGATGCCAACCTGAAGCATGACAGGGGTGTTTGAAACTTCAGACAGGTCAAATGCGTCTCCCACCGCCTTTACGATGCACGGCAGATTCGGGCGTGGATCGAGCATCCAGACCTGAGACTTCATCGCAAACGCGTAGGTGCGTTCCTGCATGATTGACGATCCCTCGCCGTAGTCCTCACCGACGATGATCAACGCTCCGCCGGTAACGCCGCCGGAGGAGAGGTTTGACAAAGCGTCGGAAGCGACATTGGTCCCGACAACTGATTTGTAGGTTACAGCCCCCCTGATCGGATAGTGAACGGAGGCGGCCAGCATTGCTGTCGCGGTTGCTTCCGAAGCTGATGCTTCAAAATGAACGCCCAGTTCACCAAGAATATCCTGCGCGTCGGCGAGAACATCCATCAGATGGGAAATGGGGGAGCCTTGATATCCGCCCACATACCCGACGCCGTTTTCAAGAAGCGCCTTGGTGATGGCAAGAATACCTTCACCATCGAAGGTCTCGCCCTCTCCTTTGCGCAATTTCTGGACATCCTTGGTGAATGAGCGTTCGGCCATTAGGGGTTCCTTTGATTGATACAGCGATGGATCGGCGCGTTCATGACGGAGTTTGTGACACGCTTCATACTACATAGATGCAAATGCATGTAAATATCTACTTGAAGCAAGACGCCTTTCTATCCTTGCTCCATCCTGAATTTTCAAAGAAAGCCGAGAAAAATATTAATAGAGATAGTGGGTCATAAAAAATCCCTGCTGCGGACGCAGAATAGCCGAAATTTGCGATTTACTATAAGGGCATACCGGAGTTTGATATTCTATAATCTTGCCCGCGTTGGTGGATGTGCTTATCCTTTTGCGGGAGGCTTTTGCTTTTTGTGGCGGATATCGAGCATGATAGAGATCCCTCGCGCGGCATCCGCATCGGTGACGTCTTCGAAAATCTCGTTGATCCAGCCAAGGTGCTTATCCACGACCTCAACCACAAAGTCGTGCCCCTTCGATGTAATCTTGACCAGAAATGCGCGCCGGTCGGATTCCACGTTCGTCCGATCGACAAACCCTTCCTCTACCAATCTGTTTACGATGGAGGTGACATTCCCGTTGGAGACAACAAGCAGTTGCGAAAGATCGCTCATCTTCAGGCCTTGGGGGTTCGCAAGCAAGGTCGCAAGAACATCAAACCGTGGCAGCGTGGTGCCATATTTTTCGCGCAGTTCGTTACGCAACTCACTCTCAACACTCCGCGTCGCCTTCAGCATTTGAAGCCAGAGCCGCAAGCGCTGTTGCGCAAGGTGTTTATCCTGGATCGTTTTTTCCATGAAGTGACCCCGAAAATGATTTGATGACTTGCTTCACATATAAATATGTCAAGTGGAGTATGAAGCTCGAAGTAACCTGTTGCTAAACCTTTGCTCCCGGCTCGACGTGGTTGCACAGTGTGGATTGAGCGCCTGTAGACGGGGTGTTTCTGAAACAATGACGCATGAGCGTACCCCGAAAGCTTTGATAAAGCGCCAACAGTATGGTTGGCTGCCTGCTGGCAACCAACCGTCGGGTTGAACGAACGTATGAGGTGAAAGTGGGTTGTTGGTGCACCTCAATTACGTATTAAGCGCTTTATTCGCCCATCAATCTTTCTCTTTCGGCAAGCGTGTCTGCTTGGCGCCGACCCCCTTCGTATGGTTTTGGCCATGCTTGTTCGGTGTCCCCCAGTTCGACGGCGGCGTGCAGTGTCCAATAGGGGTCAGCCAGATGTGGTCGTGCCAACAGTACCAGATCTGCCCGCCCCGCCATCAGGATAGAGTTGACGTGGTCGGGTTCGTAAATGTTGCCGGCCACCAGCGTTGGAATGCCAACTTCCTGGCGCACACGATCGGCAAAGGGGACCTGAAACATGCGGCCATATACCGGCTGTTCGGCCTTGTCAGTCTGTCCGGAAGACACGTTGATCGCATCGGCACCGGCGTCCTTGAACATTGCTGAAATATCCACCGCGTCGTCCGGTGTGACACCGTCAACGCCCATCCAGTCATGCGCGGAGATACGTACGGTCATCGGTTTATCTTCGGGCCAGACTGCGCGCATGGCGCGGAACACTTCGAGCGGATATCGCATCCGGTTTTCGAGTGTACCACCGTATTCATCCTCGCGCGTGTTGGTAACGGGCGAGATAAAAGATGCGAGCAAATAGCCATGGGCTGCGTGCATTTCAATCATGTCGAAATCAGCTTTTTGGGCCGTCTTCACCGCCTCGACAAACTGCGACGTTACCAAATCCATGTCGGCGCGATCCATCGCTTTTGGCACAGCATTACCCGCCATCAGCGGAATTGCCGAGGCCGAAATGAGCGGCCATGCCTCTGCGTCGGGCAACGGCTGATCCATGCCATCCCAAGCGAGACGGGTGGATCCTTTGCGGCCCGCATGCCCGATCTGGGCGCACATCCGCGCGTCGGTTTCTTCGTGGGCAAAGGTAACGAGGCGCGACCAGTCGGCAAGCTGCTCCGGGCCAATGCAAGGGCATCCGGGCGTAATACGACCTTCCATCGAGACGCACAGCATCTCTGTGAAAACGAGACCCGCGCCTCCCTTGGCGCGCTCTGCATAATGCACAAAATGCCAGTCAGTTGGCATGCCGCCTTTGGCCTTGTACTGGGCCATCGGGGATACAACGACGCGGTTTACGAGGTTCATTTCCCGCAATTTGAACGGTGCAAACATCGGCGTCCGCGCGGCATTACTGCCTGCCTGTTTGTGGAACCATCGCTCTGCAGAGGCAAGCCATTCAGGATCCCGCAACCGGAGGTTTTCATGACTGATACGCTGCGACCGTGTCAGCAAGGCGTAGGTGAACTGCATCATATCCAGATCGAGATACCGCTCCACCTCTTCAAACCACTCTGTAGAGTTGCGGGCTGCAGAAGTCACACGCAGCACCTGAAGCTTGCGTTCTTCTTGGTAGGTCTGCAACGCAACATCGAGAGGCGCGTCCGAACAAAGCTGGTCTGCAAGCAGTATCGCGCTCTCCATGCCCAGCTTGGAGCCGGAGCCAATCGAGAAGTGGGCGGTCGCCGAGGCATCGCCGAGCAAGACGACATTCTCGTGATACCAGTTTTCACAGGTGACGCGCGGAAATTGAATCCAGGCCGATCCCCGGATGTGGTTGGCATTCGTCATCAAAGAGTGGCCACCAAGGTGCTTGGCAAAAATTTTCTCGCACAGCGCAATGCTTTCGAGCTGCGTCATATTGGCAAAGCCGAAAGCCTCGAATACGTCCGGACCGCATTCTACAATGAAGGTCGCCGTATCGTCGTCAAATTGATAGGCGTGGACATAAATCCAGCCGTGTTCGGTCTTTTCAAAGATAAAGGTAAAGGCATCGTCGAACTTCTGATGTGTACCCAGCCAGATAAAATGGTTGCGGCGCATGTCGATTTCAGGCTGGAATTTGTCTGCGTAGAGTGTTCGTGTCTGAGAGTTCAAGCCGTCTGCACCGACAACAACATCGTATTCCGTCCGAAGTTCGGCGATTCTCTCCGGCGTAATCTCGGCCTCAAAAGCCAGCGTCACACCAAGCTCGCGGGCGCGCTCCTGAAGCAGAAGCAACAGCACCTTGCGACCGATGCCGGAAAATCCATGGCCGCCGGATGTCATGGATTCGTCGCCACGCACTACCTTCACATCGTCCCAATAGGCAAAAGCATTGCGGATCATTTTCTCGGAAACCGGATCATTTGCTTCGAAACTGGACATCGTGTCATCGGACAAGACCACACCCCAGCCGAAGGTATCGTCCGCACGGTTGCGTTCGTAGACCGTGATGTCATGCGCCGTATCGCGTAATTTCATCGAGATCGCGAAATAGAGGCCCGCAGGGCCGCCTCCAAGAACAGCAATTTTCATAGCAAGCCTCTCATTGTTTGGTTTTCCGTAGCGTAGTTAGCCGAAAGGGCATTTCAAGTATAAGGTTTTAGTGTTGCCGAAGCCGTGGACGAGATCCATGTCGCTTATGCAGTCAGGCAATAAGTGCCACCAAATCTACATTTCCGCCAAAGATGAGGAAGTTTGTATGATCTGGAATGAAAGCAGATAGAGTTAACCACAGCCGGTTCCAGCGTTTGAGTCCCACGCTGGCAACTTCACGATCTTACGTAGTTTCGGTAATCCCTTGTTCACGTCGTTTGAATTTATGGATTTTGCCATTTTCCGTGCGTGGCAGATCGGTTTGGATGTCTATATGGCGTGGCACAATGAAATAGGTCGTCCGAGGGACGCACCTCTGCACAAGGCACCGGATCGCCAGCTTCAGGAAAGGGTTCAAACCCGTCGGGAAGTGGTTCACCTTCATCATCAAGTACATAGATTGCTTCAACCGCCAGATCTTTTTGGTCTATTGCATCAAGCGCATCAGCACGAGCGTGCGAAGCCGCGCAATACGCTTTTGCGCTTTCGGGCGCGAAGATGTCCCAGATTTTGCCTTGGCCGGCGGAGGGAGATGTTGGATTGGCCATACAATGTCCCGTTTCGGGTTTCGTGAGGTCGGACGCCAGATCGGACTGGCACCCTATTACTTTAATTATGAACTAAAAATCGTTTTACGCAAGTGTTATGCGCACGTGTCTCTTTTGCCGCTCCACCCGCGCCGATACGCGTACGCTTGGAGCAGGTAGGAAATGATCCTTGCGGCTAATTCTTAACTCAAAACAGGTTTCCGGGCGCTATGGATGCATGTGACGCTGCACTGTTCTGAGGTAAAGGCTGGGGTGCTATTTGGCTTGGTATTACGCCAAGCGCGCAGCAGTACAGTTTTAAGTATATAATTTTTGTGGCATTAGGGGGGCGCTGCGGGGCTTCGGCCATGTCGTTCTGTTGATGCGTTACGAAAAGCCACATTTGGAGCGGTGCGATCACCCTGACATCATACCCATGGGCTTAAACTTCCGGCCCTGAAAAAGCGCCCACGCAGCTTTCTGCCGCAACCGCAGAAGCGGGATGGCGTTTTAATAAGTGTAAACACCCGTTTGGCAAAGCCAACGCCAGTGATGCTTGCTTCCGTGTTCTGTCAGAATAGCTTCACAACCTCGGCACATTACGATGCCGATGGGGTTGGGGCATCTACCCATCAAAACCCTTCAAATTGGCTGCAATATAGAACCCGATACCCCGCTTAGGCGGGTTCGGAACAATTGGAGGCGACCGTGTGTTCAAGTGCTTCGCCTGTGCGGCGGTAGTGTTCTGCCAGCAGGATGAGCGCGGCCTCGGGCGCACGGCCAAGAGCAGCATCGGCCAGTGCCGCATGTTCCTGTTGCAGATTGCGACGCGAAGTTCTGCTGTTTCCGGCGAGGGAGGGAAATCTATAACGTTGGGAGGCGGTATAGAGCTTGTCGGCGAAATCCATAAGCCAGTCGGAACCACAGGCAGATAGAAGCGCGAAGTGAAAGGCGCGGTGGCGCGCTTCAAGTACCTGTCGCTCGGCATCCGCGTCTTCGGGCGACGCATTCTCCATTCGCTTCGCCTGAAGCGAGAGAGCGTGAAGTGTGGCGACCACATCAGTTTCCCAAGCGTCGCCCCCTTGCGCGATGGCCTGCCTCAAAGCCTGCCCCTCGATCAGGATGCGGGTCTCTATTGTGTCCCACATGCGCTTGGTCGAGATCGGCGCAACCGAGAACCCCCGCAGCGGCGCCCCCACCACCAGAAGTTCCGCCTGAAGCCGGTTCAACGCTTCGCGCAGTGGCGAGTACCCTATCCCGTAGCGCGCCTTCAGCGCATCCAGTCGCAACGGCTGTTCTGGTGACAGGACGCCCGAGACTATGTCGCGACGAAGATCGAGGTAAGCTTGGTCAGTCAGCGTCATCGCCCCTCCGAAAGAAAGTCATATTTTCGCAAATCCTTCTTTACATCGAAAAGAATCAGGGTCAAGCTCTTCATGGAATCAAGGAGGCTGTTATGGCGAAACTGCGTGAAAACCACCGTGAGGACGTGATCGGCAGAGCAAATGTCGAGGATACGCCCGAGCTTCTGGCCTATTACGACGAGTTGGAGAAATATGACGCTGGCGCGCTTTGGACCGTAGCAAACAAGATTGAACCTTGGGCGCCGCAGTCGGCTTCCGTGCCGGTGCTCTGGCGCTATTCCGATCTGCGCGAACATGTTCTGCGTTCTGTGGCGTTGGTTACGCCGGAAAAGGCCGGGCGGCGGGTAATTTACCTTAACAATCCCGGGCGGCAGGATGTTTCTGCTGCGGTGGGTTGGATCTATGCGGGCCTTCAGGTGATGCACCCCGGTGAGGCGGCAAGCGCGCATCGCCACTCCGCCTCGGCCATCCGTTTCATCATGGAGGGTGCGGGTGCCTATACGGTGGTGGACGGTCACAAGATGACGCTGGGCGAAAACGATTTTGTGCTCACCCCCAATGGAACGTGGCACGAACATGGTGTCGAGGGCGATGGCGCGCCCTGTATCTGGCAGGACGGGCTCGATATTCCGTTGGTCAATGCGTTGGAAGCGAATTTCTATGAGGTCCACCCCGATCTAAGTCAGGCGGTGACCTATGCAGTGGACGACAGCACCAAAACCTGGGGCAACGCGGGGCTTACGCCTGCGGGCGGGGCTTGGGAAAAAGGGTATTCGCCGCTTTTCAAGTATGAGTGGGCGCCGACCTATGACGCGCTTAACCGCTATAGCGCCGTGACCGATGGCTCGCCCTTTGACGGGGTGCTGATGGAATACGTCAATCCGGTCAACAACGGCCCTGTGATGCAGACCATGGGCGCTTCGATGCAGATGCTGCGACCCGGAGAGCGCACCAAGGCGCATCGCCATACCGGCAGTTACCTCTATCACGTCGCGAAAGGAAAGGGGCACTCGATCATCAACGGCAAACGCTTTGACTGGCAGGCCCGCGACATCTTCTGCGTGCCTTCCTGGGCGTGGCACGAGCATGCCAATGCGTCCGACAGCGAGGATGCCTGCCTGTTCTGCCTGAGCGATTTGCCGGTGATGCGTAAGCTGGGGCTCTACCGAGAAGAGGCCTTTGGCGACAACGACGGCCATCAGCCACTGCGCTGACGGCGCAGTTCCTACACCCTAAAGACCGAATGAAAGAGAAGCGATGAAACTGGTAACCTACCGCGCCTCCATCGAGGCTGAGGCCCGACTGGGCGCCCTTGTGGATGGCATGATTGTGGACGTGGAGGCGCTCGGCGATGCTGTTGGGCAGAGCTTTCCTTTCTCGATGCTTGACCTGATCGATCTGGGCCCTGATGCCCTGATGGTTGTGGACGAGGCGCTGAAAGAGTTTGATGGTGCCTGGCCTCTGGGCGTCGCTCTGCCACTGGAGGATGTGCGCCTGCTGGCCCCGATCCCGCGTCCGCGCAAGAACATCTTTGGCATCGGGTTGAACTACGTGGAGCATGTCGCTGAAAGCTCCCGTACGCTCGACACTTCTGCCGATCTGCCCGAAAAGCCGGTAGTCTTTTCCAAGCCCCCCACCGCGATCATCGGGCCGGGCGACCCGATCCAACACAATGCGTCCATGACCCAGCAACTGGATTGGGAGGTCGAGCTTGCTGTCATTATCGGTCGCACCGCCACGCGGATCAGCAAAGACACGGCGATGCGACATGTTTTCGGCTATTCGGTGATGATCGACGTGAGCGCGCGCGACAACCGCCGTGCGGGCCAGTGGATCTTCTCCAAGGGGCAGGACAGCTATGCGCCTTTTGGCCCGGTGATTGTCACGGCGGACGAAATCGACGATCCGCACGACCTTACCCTCTGGCTCAACGTTAACGGTGTGGAGAAGCAGCGTTCGAACACCAAACACCTGCTTTTCGACATCCCGACACTCATCGCCGACATCTCCAGCGGGATGACGCTTGAGCCGGGCGACATTATCGCCACCGGCACGCCTTCAGGCGTAGGCGCAGGGAGCGACCCGCAAGAATGGATGTGGCCGGGCGACGTGATCGACTGCGGCGTGGACGGCATCGGCACGCTGCATCATCCGGTCATCGGCATTGGTCCTTTGCCACACGGAAGGCGCTGAGCATGAATCCTTACTCCGTCATCCCGTTCACTGCCGCCGTGGCGCAAGTTGCCTCGATCCCCGCCGACAGTATGGCAACAGCCACCAAGGTGGCGGACTATATCCGCACTGCGTCTGCCGCCGGTGCCGAACTGATCGTCTTCCCCGAGGCGATGGTGGGGGGCTATCCCAAAGGCGCGCGCTTTGGAGCGCCGGTGGGGATGCGCCTGCCAGAGGGGCGTGAGGCGTTTCGTGCCTACCATGACGCTGCGATCGACCTTGACGGGCCAGAAGTGGCCGCGATCGCCGAAGCAACGGAAGACACCGGCGCGGTCGCCGTGGTGGGCGTGATTGAGCGCGATCATGGCACGCTTTATTGCACCTCACTCACCTTCGACGGGGCAGAGGGGCTGGTCGGAAAGCACCGCAAACTGATGCCCACCGCCGCCGAGCGGCTGATCTGGGGCTTTGGCGACGGCTCCACGATGGAGGCGACCAAGACGCGCCTTGGTACTGTGGGTGCGGTGATCTGCTGGGAAAACTATATGCCGGCTTTGCGGCTGCATATGTATTCGCAAGGTGTCACCCTGTACTGCGCTCCCACGGCCGACGACCGCGACAGTTGGATTGCCACCTGCCGCCACATCGCGCTGGAAGGCCGCTGCTTTGTGCTGACGGCTTGCCAGTACATCACCCGCGCAGCTTTTCCCGACGATCATGAAAGCGCATTGGGTGACTCGCCCGACACGGTGATGATGCGCGGCGGCTCGGCCATCGTGGATCCGCTGGGCGAAGTGTTGGCGGGCCCGGATTTTAGTGGCGAGACAGTGCTCTACGCGCAAATCGACCCCGCGAAGGTGACCCGCGGCAAATATGATTTCGACGCAACGGGCCATTACGCGCGGCCAGACGTGTTCGAACTTGTGGTGGACGACCGGCCCAAATCTGCGGTCCGCCGCGTTTCGGAAAGCTGAGGCGATGGAGTTTGATTTCAATGCGATCGACGCGCAGATCGGCTACAAGCTGCTCACTGCCACCGTCACGCCGCGTCCCATCGCATGGGTCACGAGCCTTTCGGCGGAAGGCGTTGTAAATGCGGCGCCCTATTCCTTCTTTAACGTCATGGGCCATACGCCGCCGACGCTGGTGTTGGGCCTGCTGCGCGATCCGGTGAAGGGCTTCAAAGACACTGCCGCCAACATCGTCGGCACTGGCGAGTTTGTGGTCAACCTCGTATCCGAGGCGCTGGCCGGACAGATGAACGTTACCGCAATGGACGCGCCGCGTCACGTGAGCGAACTTGAGGCGGCGGGCCTGACCCCTGCACCCTCAACTCACATACGTCCGCCGCGCATCGCCGAAGCACCGGTGTCTATTGAATGCTCCATGCTCTCCACCGTCATCACGGGACCGGAACAGGCCATCGCGATCGGGCGGGTTCTTGCGATGCATGTGGCTGACGACGTCGTGCTGGACGCTGAACGCGGCTGGATTGACACGCCCAAGCTGGGCCTTGTCGCCCGAATGCACGGCGCGGGCTGGTATGCGCGCAGCACCGATACTTTCCAGATGGCCCGCCCTACGTGGGCCGATTGGCACGCGGGCAAAGTCACGCCTCAAGATGCACACACACCACAGACCAGGGAGACGACCGAATGACCATGACCTTCCGCCTGAGAACAGCCGCCGCAGTGGCGCTTCTGGCACTTTCTGCAGCCCCCACATTTGCGCAATCCATCGAAATGCGCCTTGGCACCGGCACACCGCCCAGCCACGTGTGGACCAAGGCCGCTCAACACTTCGCCGACGGTATTTCCACCGCGACCGACGGCGCGATCAGCGTTGCCGTATTTCCGGCGAGCCAACTTGGTCCGGAAAGCGACCTGCTCCAGCAAATGACCGTAGGGGTGCTCGACATGGCTATTGTCTCGGCTGCCGCCAATTCGGCCCGCACACCGGCGTTTGCCGCGTGGTTTGCGCCTTTTTCGTTCGATGACGTGGCTGGCACCGTTGAAGTCTCAAAGTCTGATACGGCACAAGCGATCCTTGGCGAACTTGCGCCACAGGGCATTCGGGGGCTGGGCTATGTTTTTGCAGGCATGCGTCACATTCTGATGGCAAAAGATCCGGTGAACGGGCTGGAGGATCTTCAGGGCAAGAAGATCCGTATTACCCCTTTCCCCGCAGCACAGGCTTGGTGGCAGGCAGCAGGTGCCGTGCCGACGCCGGTGCAACTTGGTGATGTCTATCAGGGGCTATCCTCGGGTTTGCTGGACGGGGTGGACATCGACCTCGACGCGCTTGTCGGATTCTCTATGCAGGACGTGGCGGACTATTTGATCGTCACCAACCACATGAGCTTCCCGGGTGTGGCCATGATCACAGAATCTGCTTGGTCCAAGATGAGTGCAGAGCAGCAGGCGGCCTTTACCAAAGTCATGGATGAAACCCTCGCTTGGGCTGCCGAACAGCAGATCGCGGCAGAAGCGGCGAACATGTCTCTTCTGGAAGGCGAAATGGAGGTGATCCGGCTGGAAGGTGCCGAGGCGATATTCTCCGCCTCCAACGAGGCCTATACGGAAGCATTCAAAGATATCCCGCTCGTGGTGCAGTTCCAGACCGAGATGTCAAAATAACAGACACGTTGTGTATGAGGAGCGGCCTTTGTGCCGCTCCCTTTTAGGATCAGACTGATGAGACCGTTCGCCAACTTTTTGATCCGCTCCTCTGCCGGCCTCGCCCGGGTAGAGCTTTTGCTGTGCAAACTGTTGATTGTCGGTTTCGCAGGGCTGTTGCTTGTCAATGTTGCGATGCGCTATCTCTTTTCGGCGCCGCTCTACTATGCAGAAGAGCTATCGGTTTATATCCTTATCTGGATGTCATTCCTTGCCATTGCCGCCACAATCGCACGCCGCGAGATGATAGCACTGACCTTCGCGGTGGATGTGCTGCCGCCCGCCCTGCGCAGGGTGATGAAGATTGTTGTGGATCTGATCGTGCTTTGCATGGTGGCCGCCCTCGCATGGGTGAGTTGGCGCTGGATCAACTCCATCGCAATGCAATTCGAAATGGCGCTGACGCTTGGCATGGCAAAGCGGCCCTTTTATGCAATCGTGCCGATCTTTTTCGTGCTGGCCACCTTCCATACATTGGCAAACCTTGCTTATCATATCAGCGGCTCGCGCGCGCACGAGGGTTCAAATCCGGAGCGTGTCGCATGACCGGCGTTGCATTTGCTTCACTCCTGATGGCGGGGATGCCGGTTGCCTTTGTGCTGCTGGCCTCGGCCTTTGTCTTTATTCTTGCCACTGGCAACTGGCGTGTGCTCGATGCGATGCCCCAGATCCTGTTTTCGGGGCTCGAAGTGTTCGACCTGCTGGCGATCCCCCTCTTTATTCTGCTGGGAGAGTTGATGAACTCCGGCGGCATTACCCAGCGACTGATTGCGGCGGCAAAGCTGTTGCTTGGCAAACTGCCTCATGCGTTGGCCTATGTCTGCCTTACGGCGAACCTTATGCTGGCCTCGATCATGGGTTCGGCAACGGCGCAGATTGCGGTGATGACCCGTGTTATGGTGCCTGAAATGGAACGCGACGGCTATTCGCGTGGCTTTTCCACGGCCCTGACGGCGGCGGCGGGGATGCTGGGGCCGGTCATCCCGCCTTCGATGATCTTCATCATTTATGGCGTTGTGGCGCAGGTCTCGGTGGCGGATATGTTCCTTGGCGGTATCCTGCCCGGCATCCTTCTTTTTGGCATGCTCGTGCTGCTCATTACCCTGCGCGCTCCGAAACAGGCCGCCATTGCCGTACAGGCCGACGCGCCGCCAGCAAAGAGCGCCTTCACTATTCTGGCAAGCGCGGCGGCGGGTCTCTCCATTCCGGTGGTGATCGTCTTTGGAATTTCGTTCGGAGTGGTCACGCCCACTGAATCCGCAGCGCTTGCAACCGGGATCGCATTGATCCTCGGGTTGGGTGTTTACCGCGAGCTGAAGCTTGCGGACATCTCCGAGGTGCTGGGTCGAACGGCACTGAATGCCGCGCTCGTGCTGTTTCTCATCGCCACGGCAAAGGTTTTTGGCTGGCTCCTGACATATGCACAGATTCCTCAGGCACTGGCCGCTGTGTTGCAGGGGCTGACAACCGATCCCACAATGTTCCTGCTCCTTGTTTTTGCTCTCGGCATCGCGGTGGGCGCGATCCTTGACGGGATTGCCGCGCTGATCATTATGGTGCCGATCCTGCTGCCGCTCGCCACTGGCATATACGGAATTGATCCGGTTCATTTCGGGGTGGTGATCTGCATGACGCTCACCATCGGCCTGCTCACGCCACCGGTGGGCACGGGGCTTTACATAGCTTCCGCTGTGGCCGATTTGAAACTGCTGGTGCTTGTGCGCGAAATATCACCCTTCGTCGCCGTGACAATGGGCGTTGTCGTGACGGTGGTTATCTTCCCTTGGCTGGTGACGGCGCTCCGATAAACGGTGCTGACACAGGCGCCCTCCGGTCGAGGTTCCTTCGACTGAACGAGTTATAGCGTCAGGCCGTTTGTCAGCGGCGGCTTTCGCGTAATTGCCAGCAACTATGATTGCCCCAGCGATCCGGCTGATGAGCAAGAAGTGTCAGGGGAATTGACTTCGCGCGCAACTTAAATCAACCCACATGACCTTGCTAGGGCCGGCCAGGACGCTCCGGCTTTTTCAAATCCAGACTTGGTCGGGGTCAGGAAGGGGAATCGCGCTGAGCAAGGTGCGCGTGTACTCGGCTTTTGGGGCCGCGAAGAGCGTTGACGTATCTGCGTCCTCCACGATCTCTCCGTGATGCAGCACGATGATGCGCTTACACAGCCTGCGGATCACAGACAGGTCATGACTGATGAAAGCCAGCGTCAGGCCAAGCTCGCGCACCAGTTCTTCAAGCAGGTTCAGAACCTGTGCCTGACTTGAAACATCGAGGCCGGAAACAATTTCATCTGCCAGAATAAAGTCAGGACGCAGCGCGATGGCGCGTGCAATGCCTACGCGCTGACGCTGGCCGCCAGACAGCTCGTGTGGATAACGTCGCGCGAAAGATCGAGGCAGTCCAACCATGTCAAGCGCTTCGTCCACCCGCCCGGCGATGCCCTCCAAGCCTCGCAGGCGCAGCGGCCCCGCGATAATTCCGCCCACACGGCGGCGTGGGTTGAGCGACGACATAGGGTCCTGAAAAATCATCTGGAAACGATGGCGCATCGGGCGAAGAGCGTCTTCGGAGGCGTGGGTTATATCAGTTCCCTCGAATTCGAGGGAACCGGAATTTGGCTCGATCAGGCGCACCATTGCACGGCCCAATGTTGATTTCCCGGACCCTGAACCGCCCACGATACCCAGCACCGCGCCTTTGGGGACGTCAAAGCTTAGACCTTTGAGGACTTCGATGCGCGGGGCAGGGCCGAGCAGGGGTTTATGGACCATGTCAGGAAAGGAGAGGCGCAGGTCCCGGATGCGGTAAATCATACGCGGCTCCTCATGTCGTGGTACCGGATTTCATCTTCGACACTTTCTATGACCTCGGCGGGCACCGGTGCAAGCGAGCCTGTAGGGTCTGTGTAGGTCGGTGTGGCAGCCAGCAGCGCACGTGAATACGCGTGAACCGGTCGGGTGAAAAAGCGGCGCATATTGGCGTCCTCAATGACCTTCCCGGCATAGAGAACGCTGAGTGTATCGCAGACTTTGCTGACAACACCCAGATCATGGGTGACGAACAAAAGCGCAGTGCCATGCAGGACCTGCATTTCGGCAATCAGTTTGAGGATCTGCTTTTGCACCGTCACGTCCAGCGCTGTTGTCGGCTCATCCGCGATGATGAGTTTGGGTTCTGCGGCGAAGGCAGAGGCGATCAGGATGCGCTGGCGCATGCCGCCCGACAACTCATGCGGATAGCTCCGCATCACGCGGGCAGGGTCCGGAATATGCACTTCGTCCAGCAGATCCAGCGCGCGCGCATCGGCGCGGGACCGGCTCCAGCCCAGAATATCGACAAGGCGATTGGTGATTTGCGGTCCGATCCTTTTGGACGGGTTAAGCGCGGTCAGCGGGTCTTGCGGGATCAGTGCTGCCGTAGCGCCGATCTGCGCACGTCGCTGTTTGGGGGGCAGTTTCAACAGATCCACACCGTCGAGCCAGATCTCGCCGCCGATTACACTCAGCGCGCGGGGAAGGGTGCCAAGCACCGCCTTGCCGATCATGGACTTGCCTGCGCCGCTTTCACCGACGAGCCCGTGGACCTGACCTTCCGTCACATCCAGCGACACGTTGCGCAAGATACGCGATCCATACCCGAGCGACACCGACAGGTTCCGGATTGAGAGATATGCGCTCATCGCAGCACCGGATCGAAGCGGTCTTTAAGACCCTCGCCTAATTGAGAGAAGCTCAGCACCGTTAAAAACAGCGCGAAGAGCGGGAATACCAGCACCCACCATGCCTGATGCACAGATGTGCGCCCTTCGGAAATCATACCGCCCCATGTGGGGGAGTCAGTGCTGATCGACAAATTAACAAAGCTCAGGATTGCCTCGACGATCACCGCGATCCCCATCTCCAGCGTCAGTAATGCTATGATGGTCGGCAGCACGTTGGGCAGGATTTCGGTCAGCATAGTGGACAGACGCGTGCGCCCTGTCACCTGTGCGGAAGCCACATAATCCATCGCGCCCTGGCTCATCGCTTCGGCGCGGACAACGCGGGCAAAACGTGTCCAGTCAATGACCACAATCGCGATGATGATAGAGGTCAGCCCGGTCCCCAGAACCGCGATCAGCAGGATCGCAAAGAGCACCGGAGGAAACGCCATCCAGATATCGATAAAGCGTGAGATAATCATGTCGGGCCATCCGCGATAGAATCCCGCGATCAGCCCCAATCCGGCGCCCATCACGCAGGTCAGCGTGCCCGCAACCAGAGCCACAATCAGCGCCAGCCGCGCGCCGTAAAGCATACGTGACAACACGTCCCGACCCAGCGAATCCGACCCTAGAGGAAAGCCCGGCTGCGCGCCGTCCACCCAGAACGGTGGCAGGCGCGCGGCGAACAGGTCTTGTGCCAACGGATCGTGTGGCGCGAGCAAGGGCGCGAACAGGGCACCGAGCACCAGAAGCGCCAGCCAACCGCCAGAAAGCCAGAGTCGCACCCCGATGGGACGGCGTATTTCCCCGCGCGCATCACGCATGACGCAGCTTCGGGTTGAGCAGGACATAAAGCATATCGACCACCAGATTAACCGCCGTAAACAACAGGGCGAACAGCAGCACAATGCCCTGTATCAGCGGCAAATCTCGATTGATCACTGCATCGATGGCCATATTGCCAAGGCCTTCATAGCTGAACAGCCGCTCGATTATGACGGTCCCCCCGATCAGAAAAGTGAACTGTACACCGACCAGCGTCAGTGTCGGCAGAATTGCGTTCGGCAGCGCTTCGCGGGTGATAACGTGGCGCTCTCCATAGCCTTTGGTGCGGGCGAGGGTGACGTAATCCAGATGCATGGTTTCCTTAAGAGATTGTTTGAGCAGCTGTGCGATGATCGCGGCCAGCGGGATCGCCAGCGCCAGCGCCGGCATGAACATATGCCCCGCCAAATCCGCGATCACATCAAACCGGAGACGCACCAGCGCCTCGAACAGCAAGAAGTTGGTGGTGAAGTCTATGTCCAGACTGGGGGATATGCGCCCCGAGATGTGAAGCACCGGCCAAAGCACGCCGAACAGCAGAATGAGCACCAGACCCCAGAGGAAATCCGGCACCGACAGCGCCACGCCCGACGTCACGTCGATGACGCCTTCGGCCCGTTTGCCGCGCATCAAGGTGCCGGTCAGTGCCAGCGCCCCGCCAATCACGCAAGCCATGAGCAATGCGACAATCGAGAGTTCAAGCGTGGCGGGCAGACGCCCCAGCACCAGTTCTGACACAGGTTGGCGGGTTGAAATGGACGTGCCGAAATCGCCTTGCAGCACGCCACCCAGCCAGATCAAAAATTGCTCCGGTATGGATCTGTCGAAGCCGTATTGCGCCTGAAGCCGCGCGATGTCGGCATCGGTCGCGCCGGGGGGCAGCATCATGGCAATGGGGTTGCCGGGAACAACGCGGATCACGAAGAACACGATAACAGCCACGCCGAAAAGCGTGATGAAAGTGGTGACAAGGCGCGTAAGAAGTGTGCGGAGAACGGTCATGGATATCCGGAAAACAGAGGAGTGGGGCGCGCCAAGGTGCGCGCCCCGATGCGCCGTATCAGGCGCGGGTCATCAAATGCGGCAACAGTGCGCCCGAGCGGTGCGGTGTTACTTTCACGCCAACGGCATGCACGATGGGCTGCACGTATTGCAGCAGCGGAATCACCTCTGCCTCCTCGGCAATATGGCGGTCCACGGCCTTCCAGCCCTCGATACGCTTTTCCTCATCCGGCTCGCTCCACAAAGGTGCGATCATGTCGAAGGTCTCCTGACCGTCCCAGACGGAATGGGGGGAGGGGCCGAACATCGCAAAGCCTGTGGAGGTCGTCGGGTCGCCGACTGAATTGCCCCAGTTGTAGAATGCGGCAGGCGCCAGTTGATCGGCTGCGCGCAATTCATAATGCTTGGCGATCTCGTAGACTTCGATTTCCGCTTCGATCCCGACGCGGCGCCACAGACCGACGATGGCCTGCACCATTTCATAGTCCTTGGGTTTGAACCCCCGCGTGGTCTGGATCGTGAAGCGCACCGGATTTTCGACGCTGTAACCTGACGCAGCAAGCAGCTCTTTCGATTTTTCGGGATTATACTCCACCGTGATCGAAGGATCATAGGCCACGTAGTCTTGCGTCTGCATCGTGTCGATGGGCACGCCGTAGCCTGACAGCAGTCGCTCGATGATCAGCGGCTTGTCGATGGCATGGGCCGCGGCCTTGCGGACGTTCGGATCTGTCATCACCTCGATATCGTTGATGAAGATCATCGCGATATCAGAGATTGGCGTGGTTACACCTGCGAGGCCGTCCTTTTCCTTGAGGCGGTCGAATTCCTCATAGGGGACTTCCAGCGTAACGTGGGAATTGCCGGATTCCACCTCGGCCACCCGGCTGGAAGCATCGGTCACGAACTTGATCGTCACGGTTTTGAACTCGGGCGCGCCGCCCCAGTAGTTCTCGTTCGCCTTCAGCCGGACAAATGCGTTGCGCTCGAAGCGCTCCACCATGTAGGGGCCGGTGCCGATTGGTGCAGCCTCAAATCCCTCTGCGCCAACCTCCTCATAGTATTTCTTGGGCATGACGTAGCCCGTCAGAAAGGACATCCACTTGAAAAACGTCGGCTCGTATTCCTTGACATCGGCCGTCACACGGTTGCCGTCCGCTGTAATGTTCTCGACCTTGCCCCAGATGAACTGGATGGGGTTGCCGGTCTCGGGGTTGGCGGCGCGCTGTAGCGACCATGCGACATCCTCGGCGGTGAAGGGATCGCCGTTGTGCCATGTGACGCCTTCGCGCACATCCATCCAGATCTGGCTGCGGTCGTCGTTCCAGCCCCAACCGGTGATAAGTCCCTCACCAAAGCTCAGGTCTGTGTTCTGCGGAATGAAATTGTCGAAGACGGATTGATAAAACCCCTGAATGGTCGGGTTTACAGCCGACGGCCCCACAGTGGGATCCCAGCTGGGCAGGTTCACGTTATAGGCAATGACCAGCTCGTCGATCTCTTGGGCAAAGCTGGGTAGGCCCACAGTAGCGAACGTCGCTGCGGCGACGGAGGTCTTGAGCAGGTTTCTTCTTGATAGTGACATAGTCAGTCTCCCTTATTGGTCTGTTGGTTCAGTTATTTTTTTAACGAGCGAGCTTCTTGGCGAGCATCGTCCCGGGGCCTGCGCCCGTTCCACCACCTGGCCAAACGGCAGCGCCGGTGTGATAAAGATTGCGAATTGGCGTGGTCCCATCCGCGTAACCCCTGCCAGGGCGGTTGATGAAATTCTGATATAAATGGTGGCTGCCACCGACCTGATCACCCCCGACAAGATTGGGGTTATCCGCTTCCAGCATCCGGGGTGTAACGATGTGCTGGCCCAGGATGTGCGCCCGCGTACCCGGCGCGTAGCGCTCCAGGATATCCAAAGCCCGGTTGGCGAAGGGTTCTGCGGCGGTATCCCAATCGGTCGCGGTGATATCTCCTGCGGCATCGCCCTTGATCGTTCCGGGGGCCATGCGCACTTGTAGCCAGAGCACATGTTTGCCCGCAGGTGCGCGAGAGGGGTCCACGACGGTGGGCTGGCCGCAGACGATAACCGGCTCATCCGGCAGCAACCCTGCCTTGGCCTGTGCATAGGTTCGCGCCATTTGATCCATCGACGGCGCAAGGTGAACATAGGCAAACTGCTTGAGTTCCGGTTCGCACCAATCGGGCAGCGCGTCCATGGCAAGATGAATCATCATCGTTCCGGGCGCGTACTGGAAATCCTGCATCGCCTTTTCGTGGCGCTTGTTGCCTGTGCCGCCGGTCAGCGCCAGCAACGCACGGGGTGCGACATTGGCAATGACCGCCTTTTGCGCGCGGATAAACCGGCCATCCGACAAGGTGATGCCCGTCGCGCGCCCGCCTGCCTGCTCGATGCCGACGACTTGCGCGTTACAGGTGACTGTGCCGCCCCGGCTCTCTATCATCTTGACCATGGCGCGGGTGATTGTATCGGCGCCCCCTTGGCCCAGCACCATGCCAAAGGCCTGCCCTGCCATCGCTTCCAGATAAGGGAAAACCGCCCCTCCCGCGATATCGGGCGCAAAGTCGAGATGCATGCCCCAAGCCGCGAGCGTCGCTTTAACCTGCGCGTTGTCAAAGGTTTGGTCCAGCCATGCGCGCGGCGATTTCATCAGAAACTGCGCCAGATCGAGTGCCCCGCCGGTACCGCGCTTTCGCCACGTTTTCCAGCTAAAGGATGATAATGCATACACATTCATCGGCGCGCCAAGGACGCCAAGAATTGACTCGGCCATTTCCGGAAAAGCCTGTGTCAAATCGGCCCACGCTGCGGCATCGGCCTCTGATAATTTGCGCACGCGGGCTTCGGTCTTGGCTGTGTCATTTGAAACGCCCAGCCAGGACCCGTCTGGAAAGACCGAGGCAAATGGATTGCCCGTTGGCGCAAAGCTCAAGCCGTGCTTGGCCAGTTCGGCAGCATTCTCCGTGTGAAATGCTGATCCCGCAAACAATGACAGGTTCATCGCAGCCCAGTCGTGCCTGAAGCCGGGTAGTGTGTATTCGCCTGTTTTGACAGCGCCGCCGGGGTCCGCAGCCTGTTCATAAACAGCCACCCGCCAGCCTCGGGTCGCTAAATGACAGGCGCATGCAAGGCTGTTGTGCCCCGCGCCAATAATGACTGCGTCAGGATCGTCAGTCATTGTTTCTCTCCCCAGCAACACTCAAAGATAATTGCAAATGCATGTAAAGTTGTCTAGCATCAAATTCAGATTAGATAGCGTAGGTTGCTACGCGAAGGTCAGGGAGAGAAGAAAGTGAATTCAGCAGAAAACCTTAGCGCCCTAGCAGGCATGCTTGCTTCAGGCGGAGTTGAAGTTGTCGATTGCACCGGGGTTTTGGGTCCGAACACGCCGATCCTGCAATTGCCGCCAGACTTTGCAAAGAACACGCCCAAGGTCGAAATCCACAAGATTTCCGAATATGACAACGACGGCCCGTTCTTCGCGTGGAACTGGATGGTGCTGGGTGAGCACTCCGGCACCCATTTCGATGCGCCGCACCACTGGATTACTGGTAAGGATTATGAGGACGGATTTACCGACAAGCTTGATGTGCAGCGCCTGATTGCGCCCGTGAACGTGATTGATTGCGCGGCAGAGTCTGCTGCAAACGCGGATTTCTTGCTCACGGCCGACCTGATCAAGGCATGGGAAGCAAAACACGGCGAGATCGGCAAGGGCGAATGGGTTGTCATGCGGACCGATTGGGACAAGCGCGCCAATGACGAGAACCAGTTTCTTAATGCGGATGAGACCGGACCCCATAGCCCGGGGCCAACGCCAGACGCGGTTGAATATCTGCTCAGCAAGGGCATCGTCGGCTGGGGTACACAGTGTATCGGGACAGACGCGGGACAGGCCGGCGGGATGGAACCGCCATATCCTGCGCACAATCTGCTGCACCGCGACAATTGCTTTGGTCTGGCGTCGCTCGCCAATCTGGACAAGCTGCCCGCGAAAGGCGCAATCCTGATCGCAGCGCCTCTCAAGATCGAGCGCGGTACAGGCTCGCCCATCCGCGCGCTGGCGCTGGTGCCAAAAGGCTGAACCGGATGGCAATTGTTGATCATCTGATCATTGGCTCGGGCATCAATGCGTTGGTGGCCGCTGCCATGTTATCGGGTAAGGGCGATTCGGTTCTGGTGATTGAGCGTGAGGACCGCATCGGCGGATGCATGACAACCGATCAGATCACCGTGCCGGGATTTCATCATGATGTGATGGCCGCCACTTTCGTGCTGTTTATCACCGGGCCTGCCCATGCCGCGCTCGGCGACAATCTGGCCAGGCACGGGCTCGAGTTTTGCCATTCGGCCCATCCCACCGCTGTTTTGCGCCCCGATGGGTCCGCATTGGTTCTGCAAATGGACCGCGATGCAAATGCGACCACCTTCAATGCGCTGGCACCCGGCGACGGCGACCAGCATCGCGCCGATGTGGGCGGCATCGAAAAAGATGCGGATTTCCTTTTTTCCGTCCTCGGGCAGCCGCTGTGGTCGCGTCAAATGGCGTCGCTGGTGGCCAAGCGTGTTTGGAAGCAGGGTCTGAAGCAAACAAAAGCGTGGTTTGGCGAAGCGCTGGAGCCTGCGCGCGGCTGGCTTGAGACACGCTACACTTCCGAAGATGTTCAAGCGCTTTGGGCGCCGTGGGTTCTGCATGCGGGACTGACACCCGAGTCCAGCTACAGCGGGCAAATGGCGCGCGTGATCGCCTTTGCGCTGGAAGCAGCAGGTGCGCCGGTTGTCAAAGGCGGGGCAGGGCAAGCTGCGCAAGCGTTCCGCAATCTGATCGAGGCAAACGGAGGCGCGTTCCGCACAGGAGTCGAGGCGGTGCGCGTCCTTGTAGAGAGTGGCAAGGCGGTGGGCGTTGAAACCGCCAGTGGCGAAAAGATAATGGCAAAAAATGTGATTGCCAGCACGGCGCCCGGCCAGCTTTACGATGGCCTTCTCGGCGGTCGGTACAGCCCGGATAGCCCCAAGAAGTTTCGCCACGGGCGCGGCAATTTCCAACTGCATTATGCGTTCGATGCGCCGGTCGCGTGGAAAAGCGAAGGCTTGGAGGACGTGGCGCTGATCCATCTGGCAGATGGAATCGATTCTGTGTCCAAGTCCTGCAATGAGGCAGAGCGCGGGATGCTCCCTGTCACGCCGACGATTTGTGTGGGCCAGCCGTCCCGTATGGACCCCAGCCGTTGCCCTGAAGGTAAAGCAGTGCTGTGGCTGCAAATTCCCGATGCACCACGTGTGATCAAAGGTGATGCCGCAGGCGAGATCGAGATAAATGGTACTTGGGATGAGGCAACACGCGAGGCTTTTGCTGATCGTATCGAAGGTATCCTTAAACAGCAGATCACCAATTTCGATGCGGCCAAACTGGCCCGACGGGCTTATTCACCCGCTGACTTGGAAGACATGAACATCAATCTGGTAGGCGGTGATCCTTACGGCGGCGCTTGCACGCTGGATCAGTTCTTTGTCTGGCGTCCCGACGCGGGGCAGACGAATAATGCGACGCCTGTCAAAGGGCTATATCATATCGGCGCCTCCACACATCCCGGTCCCGGCTTGGGTGGAGGATCAGGCTTTAACGTGGCTAAAAGGCTGGGTGCGTGAACAGACAAGAGGACATAATCGCACCTGTGCAGCGTCTGGGTGAGATGGGGCTTGAAAATTTCGCGCCATATCTCATGAACCGGATCATGGGGCGCTACAACGCGGCACTTCAAGACGAGATGACAGCACTTGGGCTGACCACGCCACAAATGCGCGCGCTGGCAGTTCTGTCCGTGGTGGATAACATTTTGATCCGCGAATTGGCTGTTTACGCGGTAGTCAAGCAAAGCACGCTGAGCCGTGCGTTGGACGCTCTTGCGCGGGATGGATTAATCCGCCGCGAAACAGATGCGGAGGACAGCCGCGCGTCGCGGGTGTTTCTGACAGGTGCTGGCCGCGAGGCGAATGACCGGCTTTGGCCGCATATGTCCAGAACCTACCAGTCTATGTTCAGTGGGATTTCCGATGAGGAAAAACGCGCCTTCATAGGCATCCTGCAAACAATGCTGCGCAACATTCGCAAGCACGATTTCTGAGATATCTGTACGGCAGTGCAATCTTGATCCAATCACAACGGCGATGCTTTTAGATCAGGGAGGGCACCAATCTGGACTAGCAGATTAATCTGCGCCGGATCGGTTGAGCTCTCTGCGCGCAACACGTTTCGCGGATATCCCATCGGGATTGGTTGCGCGGCAGCAGGGCGTTTATGATTTGAGCGGTTATATGGTCCGGTCGCACAAGCGTAAGCGCACCACCATCGCGATTAATGGTGGTGCGGTGAAAGTCACAAATAGGCGGGGTTTGTATTTACCCGGCCTTACCGAGAAATGCTGTGGCTTCGATTTCAAGCAAGGCTTCGTCTTCGACCAGCCCTGCGACAATCAGCATGGACATTGCAGGAAAATGACGCCCGAGCACACGGCGGTAAACGGCACCAATTTCTTTTTGGCGGGCCAGATATTCCTTTTTGTCGATGACAAACCATGTCAGACGGGTGATGTCTTCGGCTTTGCCGCCCGCAGCTTCGACAACATCAAGAATATTGCGCAGAGCCTGTTCCATCTGGCCGATGAAATCGTGGGTTTCAAAGGTCTGTTCGGCAGTCCATCCGATCTGTCCGCCAATGTAGAGAGTGCCGTCAGACGTCAGCATCCCGTTGGCATATCCAAGGGCGGGTGCCCATCCGTCAGGTTGAATTACGGTAATGGTCATGTGTTACTCCGAATGTAAGGGGAAAAGGCGTCACGTATCGCGTCCGGCCACTTTTGGGAGCGGCCTTCTGGGCTAACATAGACAAGGGTTGATTTCGTGCTGAACCGGCGCTCGTCGGCGCAGAACGCTTGGATAGAAAGGTCGAGGCTGGATCCCCCGACGCGGGTCACATCCAGACTGATGACAAGCTGGTCACCGTGGCGGCTCGGCTTTTGGAAGGTTGTCGATATCTGCACGGTCGGTACTGCTCCGGAATTGTGAACGTCCTCGAACGGCATTCCGATCTCGTAGAAGAACATTTCCACGCAATCATTGATCATCTCGAAGTAACGCGGATAGAAGACAATACCGGCAGGATCGCAATGCTTGAACAGCACTTTTTGGTTGAAAATAAAACTCACAGCAGCGCCTTTCAAAAACACTTGATGGTCGACATCATTATCCCACTCTCAATGATTGGCAGATTGCGCAAAACATCATTGATATGAAGGCTTAAGGTGTCATCCGCGGGGACGTAGATTTCAGGAACAGGTCAAATTCAACATTAATCCGTCAAATATCAGAACGGGACTCACGCAGCGCGATCGCATCGGCTGAGCTCTGTTTGCAACGGTTTTGGGTGGAAGTGCAGGTCATGAATCATTTCTTTCTAAAGTTGGCCGCAGTGGCATCGTCACTCGTTTCCCTTAAGCAAAAACCTTTGGATTTTGCCTGTTTGCGTCTTGGGAAGTGCATCAGTGAACTGAATGTCACGCGGGTATTTATAGGGCGCGATTGTCGCTTTGACATGATCTTGCAGTAGCTTTGCCATCTCCTTTGATGGGCTCCCTTCAGCGAGCACAATATGTGCCTGTACGATCATACCGCGTGCTTCGTCCGGTGCGCCGATGACTGCGCATTCCAAAACTGCCGGATGGGCAAGCAAAGCGGCTTCAACCTCCGGACCTGCAATATTGTACCCGGAGGAGATAATCATATCGTCGTTGCGTGCAGAGAAATGCAGGTAGCCCTCAGCATCCATCGAGAATGCGTCGCCTGTAATGTTCCAGCCGTCGAGCACATAGTCCGATTGCCGTTCATCATTGAGGTAGCGACATCCGGTTGGGCCACGCACTGCAAGCCGCCCGACCTCGCCGCGTGGAAGCTCGGCGCCGTCGGGCCCGACGACTTTTGCCTCATAGCCAGAGACGGGTTTGCCTGTGCAGGCAGGTTTGTGATCGTCGAACCTGTTGGAAACAAAGATGTGCAGCATTTCCGTCGCGCCAATACCGTCAAGCATGGGCTTGCCCGTTTTCGCGATCCAATCGTTATAGACCGGCGCGGGCAGCGTCTCGCCCGCCGACACCGCCGCCCGCAAGCTGCTCAGATCAGCGCCTTGTTCCATCGCGGCCAGCATCGCGCGGTAGGCCGTAGGGGCGGTGAAGCACACGGTTGCTTTGTATTTCTGGATGATCTCGATCATCTGGGGGGGCGCCGCGTTTTCGAGAAGCGTCGCAGTCGCGCCGAACCGCAAGGGGAATATCGCAAGCCCGCCAAGGCCAAAAGTGAACGCAAGCGGAGGTGATCCGATAAAGACGTCGTCTGGCTGGACATTCAACACCTCCTTTGCATAGCCGTCCGCGATGATCAGCAGGTCGCGGTGGAAGTGCATCGTCGCTTTTGGCGCGCCGGTGGAGCCTGATGTGAACCCCAGCAAGGCGACATCGTCGCGCCCCGTCGCAACTGCCTGAAACTTGACCGGCTTTTCAAGCGCCAGCTTGTCCAGCGTCGCTTCATGCTGCGATGTGCCGTCAAAATCTATGACGTGTTTCAAATACGCACTGGTCTGCGCACAGGCAGTCATTTCGTCCATCAACCGGCTGTCACACAGCGCGTGGGTGATTTCGGCCTTGTCTACAATCTGGCCAAGCTCGAACGCCCGCAGCATGGGCATCGTATTGACAACAACCGCACCGACTTTTGTGGCGGCGAGCCAGCAGGCAACCATGGCCGGATTGTTTGCGGAACGGATCAGAACGCGGTTTCCGGGTTCAACGCCATAGTCCTCGACCAACACATGCGCGAGCCGGTTGGTCCAGTCCGTCAGCTCTTTGTAGGTGCGTCGGCGGCCATTGCCGATCAAAGCCATATGATCGCCAAAACCCTTAGCAACCATGGCGTCGGTCAGCTCGACCGCGGCATTCAAGCGGTCTGGATAGTCGAAACCGTCAAGCTTGAAATCCGGCCATTGATCGGCGGGAGGAAGGTTGTCACGGGCGAATGTGTCGGTGTGGGCGCTGGCACTGAGCATGGTTTATTCGTTCGCTTCGGGAGGCAGAAAATCGACGTCATGTTCAGCAGAGACTTTGACGACCTGCTCGACGTCAGTCATGTCATCGAGTTGTTCGAACAGGTCTTTCAGCTTGCCCATCGGGGACACCCAGAAAAGAGCGCGGCAAGGCTTGTCGGACTTGTTGAAGTAACCGTGAGGGATACCTTTGGGCATCCGGACGACATCACCCGGGTAGGCTTTGCTCCAGACCCCGTCAAGCTTGAGATCAAGTTCACCTTCTTGCACCAGAATAAATTCGTCCTGAGTAGGGTGAACATGAACAGGTACCGCGTCGCCAGGCATTGAGTTTGTCTCAAAGGCAAAGGATGACTCGCAGATCACTTTGGGGAAATAGGTTTGGCCCAAGATGTTCCACGTCGTCTCGTGCAACCCGACACCGTTTTTGGTAATGCCTTTTTCGAGATCGTTCATTGTGTCTCTCCCATGTGTTATAGGCTCATTGGCCCAGAGTTTGCCGCGCGATTATGACGCGCTGGACGTCTGATGCGCCCTCATAGATACGTAATGCGCGGATTTCGCGGTAGAGCTTTTCAACAGTCTCACCTGATTTGACGCCGTCACCACCATGCAGCTGGACCGCACGGTCAATGACCTTTTGCGCTTGATCGGTCGAGAACAATTTGGCCATTGCAGCCTCGCGGGTGATGCGCGGCGCGCCACTGTCTTTTGCCCAGGCCGCGCGATAGATCAGCAATGCGCTGGCGTCGATATCAACGGCCATATCGGCAATATGGCCTTGCACCATCTGCAACTCAAACAGCGGCGCACCCTGCACGTGCCGCGTCGTGACACGGGCAATTGCCTCGTCCAGCGCGCGTCGTGCAAAGCCCAATGCGGCTGCGGCCACAGTCGAGCGGAAGACGTCCAGAACCGACATCGCAATTTTGAAGCCTGATCCGCTGTCACCGATCAGCGCACTTGCCGGTACGCGGCAATCGGTGAAGCGCAGGGTAGCAAGCGGGTGCGGCGCGATTGTCTCCAACCGCTCTGCGACATCAAGGCCGGGCGTGTCAGCAGGGACCACAAACGCGGAAAGACCACGGGCGCCCGGCGCTTCTCCGGTGCGCGCGAAGACGGTATATACATCGGCGATACCGCCATTGCTGATCCAGGTCTTTTCGCCGTTCAGCATATAACTGTCGCCCTCCAGCGTCGCAGTCATCGTGGAATTGGCAACGTCTGAACCGGAATTTGGTTCAGTCAAGGCAAAGGCAGAGATTGCCTCGCCACTGCGAACCTTGGGCAGCCATTCTGCCTTCTGGGCCGCTGTCCCAAAAAGCGAAATCGCACCAGTACCAAGACCCTGCATAGCGAAAGAAAAATCGGCTAGCCCATCATGGCGCGCCAGAGTTTCGCGGATGAGGCACAGCGTGCGCACATCCAGCGTCTCTGTGCCATTCGGGTCAACTGCGGCATGCTCTAACCAACCGCCCTGGCCCAATGCTGCCACCAACGCGCGGCAAGCGGCATCTGTGTCGCTGTGATCAATATCAGCAAGGTGATCGGCTGCCCATGTGTCCAGTTTCGCAGCAAGATCGCGGTGCCGGTCATCGAAGAAGGGCCATGTGAGGAATGAAGTATCTGACATCAGTTGCCCTCGAAAACAGGTTTTTCTTTGGCAACGAAAGCGTTGTATGCGCGCTCGAAATCAGCGGTTTGCATGCAAATCGCCTGCGCTTGTGCTTCGGCTTCAATGGCTTGCTCGATCGACATCGACCACTCCTGCGCCAGCATTGTTTTGGTCATCATGTTCCCGAAATTCGGCCCTGCTGCAATGCGCGATGCCAGCTTGTTCGCCTCGGCCACCAACTCTTCTGCGGGCACGACGCTGTTATGAAACCCCCACGAATGCCCTTCGGTCGCACTCATCGAGCGCCCGGTATAGAGCAGTTCTGCGGCACGGCCTTGGCCAATAATCCGCGGCAGGATCGCACAGGCGCCCATGTCACACCCCGCAAGGCCAACCCGTGTGAACAGGAACGCGACTTTTGCGTCCGGCGTAGCAACACGCAAATCAGAGGCCATCGCGATGATCGCGCCTGCACCTACGCAAATGCCATCAATCGCTGCAATCACAGGCTTGCCGCAGTTTACGATTGCCTTAACCAAATCACCGGTCATGCGCGTGAAATTCAGCAGCTCCTTCATCGACATCTTGGTGAGGGGGCCAATGATATCATGCACATCGCCGCCCGAGCTGAAGTTGCCGCCATTAGATGCGAACACCACCGCCTTTACGTCATCTGAGTAATGCAAATCACGGAACCAGTCGCGCAATTCGGCATAGCTTTCGAAAGTCAGCGGGTTTTTCCGCTCAGGGCGGTCCAGCGCGATTGTCGCAATGCCGTCTACGATTTCGCACTTAAAGTGCTCTACATCTGTACGCATGGTCATTCCTTTTCATCGTGTAAACTTGCTTCAAGGTGTTCAAGCCGTATGCTTATCATACGGGCGTCTTCGGCCGAAAAACCGGCCAGCATTTTGTCGATCCATGCCTCATGTGCCGCAGCCAACACAGCAAACTCCTCTTGCCCCCGACGCGTCAGCCGAACAAGTGAAGCGCGCCGATCGCCGGGCACGGGAACACGTATTAAAAAGCCGTCTTCGGCCAATCTGTCAACGATGCCAGTCACATTGCCGTTGGACACGCGCAAAATGCTCGAGAGCTGGCTCATCTTCAAGCCGTCTTGAAATCGCGACAGCGCCGCCATCACATCAAATCTTGGCAGGGTTGTCGCGAATTCTTTGCGCAGACTTTCGCGCAACGCGGCCTCAATCGTGCGGCTTGCCTTCAAAAACTTGAGCCATAGCCTGAGGCGTTCCTTTGACGGGGTATCGGAAACGTATTCTGGATCAGAATGCACTAAATTTCTCCACCAGAGAGACTTAGCGCATGCCCGTTAATCGACCGGGCGGCATCAGAGCAGAGCCAAAGCGCCGCCGCTGCAACTTCATCTACCTGAATGAACCGACGTTGGGGATTGGCTTTTGTCAGCGATTTTGCGGCGTCTTCGGCGCTCATCCCGGTTTTCTCGACAATGTTCGTGATCGAGCGTTCGAGCAGCGGTGTTTCGATGAAGCCGGGACAAATCGCATTCACAGTGATCCCGCTTGATGCCAGTTCGAGGGAGAGAGCGCGGGTAAGCCCGATAACGCCGTGTTTGGCGGCGCAGTATCCCGCGACATACGGATACCCTTTGAGCCCTGCCGTCGACGCAATCGCGATCATCCTGCCGGATTTCGCGGCTTTCATGTCAGATAATGCAGCTTGCCAGACGTTGAACACACCGGTCACGTTCACGTCGGTCATTGCAGTCAGATCTGCTGCTGTCATCTTTGCAAACGGGACCGATGTGGCGGCCCCGGCATTGGCGACAACCGCTGTGACAGGGCCACGTTCCGCGCGCGCCGCATCAAAAGCAGATTTGACGGCAGCGGCATCCGTGACATCGCAGATTTGATAAGGCAGCTCTTGGGCCTGCAACGTTTTTTCTGTCCGCCCCAGAATAGTAACATTGTAGCCTGCCTTGGCAAACTGATGTGCTGTTTCAGCCCCGACACCTGTGCCGCCGCCTGATATTATCACATGCATTTTGGTCACACCGTAACTCCCATTTCCGCTTCATGATCCGCGAAGCACCATGCCTGATCCCGACCCGCGTGATAAGGCAGGGACCAATTATCTTGACGGTCGCCCAAATTGGTCGCGGCATGCAAGGTCCAATATGGGGCAGCGGGATGCGGGTGTGCAATGCAAACCGGATCGGTGCGATCGGCCATAAGACTTGAGTTGACGTGATCTGCTTCATAAACGTTGCCATAGACAAGCGTGCCCTGCGCCGATGTCTGCCCTGCGGAAGCGTCGATCATGTCGAAGCCGGAGCGGTCCGCCATTTGTGCGGCGGCGGCAAAGTCGGCGTTGGTCATATCAGCAGACCCGATGATCCGCCACCAGTGGAACGCTGTGCGCATGAAGTTACCTCCCAACAGTACAATCTATTTGCACGGTAAGATGAATAATATTTTGTTTCAAGCTCAAATATTTTAAGCATGATGTAAATCTGTAAGCGGATTTCACGATCGCAGACACCAGATTCAATAAGGCCACATTCATGGCTGAAACCGCCCGGAAAACATGGATTGCAACACCAAGGCACAAACAGCTTTCCCAACTGAACGCTGGCAACTCAGATACCGTTTTCTCGGATCTCGCTGGTGCGCGTTGCTATACGGTTACAAAGCCGTCAGGCGAAGAAGATGACGGAGCCAACAAGAGCGATCCCGGCTGAGAGGATCAGCGAGCGCCCGTCATAGCTTTGTTTTCTGGCAATCAGGGAAATCAACGCAGCCGCAAAAAAGACATCCAGCGCCCCGAGAATGGCAACTGTAGAAACGGGCGCAGCACTCAGGGCAAAAAACTGAAACGTCTGTCCAGTTCCTAATGCCAATGCAGTTACCCAGTGCCACGGGCCGCGGTCAGACAGATAGGAGCCTAGACCGGCTTTCGTGTTTTTGGAAAAATATGTGCTGGCAACCACCCAGACGAGGCCTAGCAGCGCGCCCGCAAGGGTGCCGAATAAGGGATCGGCAATATGTTCCAGTCCAATACGGCGCAGTACGTACGCCAAAGCATAAAGGACTGCCGACCCGATGCCGATCAGGTCACCAATCCGGTCAGGGAAAACAGGATCTCTCCGAGGGAGCATCTGATAACTCAGCGCTCCCAGAACAATGAACGCGCCGCCGATTAACTCATTCAGGTTTGGCCACTCACCCAACAGGACCAGGGCGCTTGGTAAGGCGAAAACAGGGATCGCTCTGCGGAACAGGCTGGCCTTTACCGCGCCAATTCGCTCGGTAGCGCGGTACATCGCGGTGCGGCCCAAAACGGTGGAAAAGAACCCTGCAAGCGCGAAGGCGCCAAGTCCGGGCAAACTGTCATAAGTCCACACCTGCGAAAATGAAACAGACCCCCACATCAGCCACAGGATCAACGTGAGGCCGCATGTCACAATGATGGAAAGGAACACGCCGTTGTCTCCAACGGCGGTTTCCTTGGCTTTGCCAATCGTGACGCTGGCAGTGCCGTAGCAAGCAGCAGACAGCAGTGCAAAAAATTCGCCGGTCATGTGTCCACTGCTTTGATATCAGAGTTTGAGCCCGCAGTTTTCAAAGACAAGACGGGTTGCTTCCTTCTCGGCATCCGTCAGTTCCAGCATCGGATGGCGGACATTCCCGCCGACCTGCCCCAGAAGCTCTTGCCAGTATTTTCCATGAGCGGTGGGTTTGCCGCCCGGTTTTGTGCTTTTGATTGCCTCACGCACAGGATTCAGACTGTCGCGCACCTTGCGTGCCTCGTCGAACTTGCCTGCAAAAGCCAGTTGGGTGTATTCATGCATCCGCATGTCGTTTTTGGTTTGCAGCTGAAATGGCGGCGAGGAGCACAGGTAGAGTTTCCAGTTCAGTTCCTCGATATTATCGAGCCAGTCGTCCTCGGCAGATGTGGAGACGTGGATTTTGTCGCCAATCATGCGGGTCAACCGCACGTACATTTCGCGCGGGACAGAGTATTTGATTGCCATGATGTTGGGCAGTTCCGCGATGCGGGCGCAGGTTTCAGGCTCCATCAGATAGCCGCTATCAGGGTGGGACCACATCGCAATTCCGATATCGAGCCTATCGCAAAGGTATTCGTAATAATTATAGAGAACCTCGTCGCGATCGTGACAGAAACTCAGCATTGGCGCGTGCACAACAACATAATCCGCGCCGCAGTCTTGTGCATGTTTTCCCAACTCCAGAACGGTATCCACATTCTGATCAGAGATCGACATGATCGTCCCCGCCTTTCCGGCACAGGCATCAGCCGCGATCGTCATGTTGTTCTTGCGCTCGTCCAGCGACATCGACCAGAATTCGCCCTGCTTGCCAGCTATGAACAGGCCCTGAATTTTCAGGTCGTCAATCCAATGGCTGATGTTTTTGCGCAGGCCTGCCTCGTCAAAGCTTCCATCCGGATTGAAGGGGTTAAGTGCTGCGGCCCAAATGCCCTGCATGTTCTCTTGGGCATAAGCCTTGGCTTCGTGTTTTGTATAGTTCATCGGCCCTATCCTTCGCGGTATGCAGACATATCGAGTCACCAACAGGAATTGCGGATATTTCACAGAAAAACAAATCTAAACTTTGAAATCAGGTATAGCCTGAAAGAATATCCAATCTGGCTGAATTCACACTATTACGACAACAGAACTGCTTCAACGACACGTGAGGGACGGAATGAAAATTGGATTGATTGGCAGGGGCGCCATCGCCCGATACGTGCAGCAAAAGCTCGAAGAGAATGGCCATCAGGTCGGCGCCTACCTTGTGCGACCCGAACGTCTTGTCGAAACCGGCGCGACCGATGCCGACGGGCGTGTCTTTGTGTCTTGTGTTGCCGACCTGCCAAAGGATCTGGATCGGGTCGTTGATTGCGCGGGCCACGAGGCGCTTCATGCTTATGGTGCCGCCATCCTGTCTGCGGGATTTGACCTGACCACGGTTTCACTGGGGGCGCTGGCCGATCCCGGACTGGAAGCGGCGCTAAAACATGCAGGGCAAGAGGGTGGCACAAGGCTTGCCCTCACCAGCGGTGCCATTGGGGCGCTTGATGCGTTGCGCTCTGCGCGCGTCGGCACGATTGAACGTGTGCAATATATTGGGCGCAAGCCCCCACAGGGCTGGCAGGGTTCGCCCGCCGAGGACAAGATCGACCTTGCCGCAATGCGCGATGTCCCTGAAACACATTTCAAAGGCACTGCACGCGATGCGGCGCGCAGCTATCCAAAGAATGCCAATGTCGCCGCCGCCGTTGCCTTGGCCGGCATCGGCTTTGACAGGACCGAGGCGCAGCTGATCGCGGATCCGACCATCTCCGAAAACATCCACGAGATTATTGCCGAAGGCGCGTTTGGCCGGCTCGAATTCAGGATTTCCGGCAAGCCGCTGCCCGGCAACCCGAAAAGTTCCGCCTTGGCCGCCATGAGTGTTGTTGGTAGCTTGCTTGAAAACACGCGCACGATACATTTTTAGGAGGATACTTGTTTGGCGACGGGTCATGCACGGATCGTTGATCGCATAAGTACACGGCTGAAGTTCAAACAACTTCGCCTGCTGGTCGCCGTCGGAAAACATGGAAACATCCAGTCCGCCGCGCGCGAGTTGAATGTTTCGCAACCCTCCGCGACAAAGATGATCAAGGATCTGGAGCTTGATTTCGAAGTCCAGCTCTTTGATCGCACCAACCGGGGTGTCATGCCGACGCCGTTTGGCGACGCGCTTATCCGCCACGGCAAACTGATCTTTGCACAGATTTCAAATGCCGCCCAGGAGCTGGCCGACCTGAGCGAAGGCAGCAGCGGGCGGGTCGTTATCGGCACACTGTTGGCGGCCTCATCGAACGTCCTGCCCCTCGCCATCGAGCGCGTTTTGGACGAACGTCCCAGATTGGCCATTAAGATCGTCGAAGGGACAAATGATGTTCTGATGCCTGAACTTCGGTCGGGTGAAATCGATCTCGTGGTCGGTCGGTCGGCAACCCACCGGCACCGGAGTGGACTGCTTCAAGAGAGGCTGTTTGACGAACACGTCGTGGTGGTCGCAGGAAGCAGGCACCCGCTTGCGGAAAAGAAAGCCCTGACTTTTGAAGACCTGAAAAACTTTGGCTGGATACTGCCGCCAATTGAAACAACGCTCCGGCGTCAACTGGATCAGTATTTTTTGAAACAGGACCAGTATTCTCCTCCATTCGCGCTGGAATCCGTCTCGTATCTGACAAACCGAAGCCTGCTGCAATCCCGGGACTACGTCGGCGTCATGCCCGCACATGTGGTGGCGCAGGACGTCGCCGGGGGCATTCTGAAGCAGCTGGATCTGACCTTGCCGTTCGGAAGCAGCCCCGTCAGCGTTTCTTATCGGAAGGACGGTTTGCTATCACCCGCCGGGTTTGCGATGTTGCAGGCAATACGGAATGCCGCTGTAGAAATCGGCTAAGTGGCCAAAAAAGTCAGCGCATCTTTTCCCTTGGTATTCCTATTCCCGATGTCTGCATTCATTCAATTCTCTTGAATGCGGCCCCTCCTTTACGTGATGTGGTACTGAACACATATTAACTTGATTGGGGCCTTTCGACATGTATCCAGATCTGAACCTTTTCATCGATGGCAAGTGGCGCAAGACGTCCGAGGATCTGCCGGTGGTCAACCCGGCAACGGAAGAGGAAATTGGCAGGCTGCCAAAAGCGTCCAAGGCCGATCTGGATGATGCCCTGACCGCCGCAGTCAAAGGGTTTCGCATTTGGCGGAATGCTGCTCCGAGGGATCGTGCCGACATGATCCTGCGCGCCGCGGCATTGATGCGCGCGCGGCAGGAAGAAATCGCATATGCGATCACGCTTGAAAACGGGAAAACGTTGCACGAAGCGCGGCTCGAAGTCATTCGCGGCGCGGAATTCTTCGAATGGGACGCCGGTGAAGCGATGCGCACCTATGGTCGCGTGATCCCGTCAAAACCGGGCGAGACCTTTACCGTGCATCATCAGCCGATTGGCGTGGTTGCGGCCTTTTCCCCGTGGAACTTCCCGATGAGCCAGCCCGCCCGCAAGATCGGCGGTGCTCTGGCCTCTGGCTGTTCGATCATCCTCAAGGCCGCCGAGGAAACTCCGGCGGGTGCGATTCATATCGTCAAGGCGTTCGAGGACGCGGGCCTGCCTGCCGGTGTCTTGAATCTGGTCTTTGGCGACCCTGCCGAAATTTCCGGCTACCTGATCCCGCAAGAGCCTGTGCGGCTTGTGGCCTTTACCGGCTCGACCGTCGTCGGGCGTAATCTGACGACATTGGCGTCCGAAAACATGACATCCGTTCTGATGGAACTGGGCGGTCATGCTCCGGTTATTGTCTGTCAAGACGTGGACGTGCAACACGCTGCCGTCGCTTGTGCAATTCGCAAATTTCGCAATGCGGGTCAGGTCTGCACATCGCCAACGCGGTTCTTTGTGCATGAAAGCATCTATCCGGAATTCCGCGATACTTTCGCCGCGACCGCTGCGAAGATTATTGTCGGCAATGGTCTGGAAGACGGCGTGCAGATGGGACCGACAGCAAATATCCGGCGTATTGCCGCGCTGAGCGGGTTGGTGGAAGACGCCCGCGCGAAAGGCGGCGCGGTCTTGTCAGGGGGCGTGCGTCTGGGCAACAAAGGCTTCTTCTTCAAGCCTACAGTCCTTGCGAATGTTCCGGACGATGCGCTGGTGATGCAGGAAGAACCCTTTGGGCCGCTTGCGGTGGTAAACCCTGTTGCCTCTCTGGACGAGGCGATCACAAAAGCAAATTCGGTCCCCTATGGCCTCGCTGGCTATGCGTTAACCAATCGCGCAGATTACATCGCCCGTATGGCCGAAGAGGTCGAAGTTGGAAACCTTTCGGTCAACACGCTTGAGGCTTCAATGCCGGAAACACCTTTTGGCGGCGTGAAATCAAGCGGTTACGGACGCGAAGGCGGGAGCGAGGGGCTTGATAACTACATGACAATCAAGCATGTCTGGCACTCCAGTAAACTCGTATAGCCCGCGCATTGTGAGGAAGCGCCGGCTTTTTCCGGGGCTTCCTGTGCTTCCAACGGCAGCATAGACATTCCAAATTTTGATACCCAGTTCACTTGATTGCGATGCTTTGAGTTGCAAACTCGGGTATCTTGCACTGAAACCGCCGCCATAAAGTGCCGCAATGCCAAGCCCGGAGGATACAATGTCCCAACACCCCAAACTGAAGCCGTTCAATTTTATGAAATGGTGTGAAGAAAACGCCGACAAGCTGCAGCCGCCGGTTAACAACCAGTTGCTGCACCGCGATGGCAGCGGCATGATCGTTATGGTGGTTGGTGGCCCCAACACACGGATGGATTTTCACGATGATCCGGTCGAAGAATGGTTCTATCAGATCAAAGGCGACATGATCGTCAAGATCGCCGAAGGCGGCGAGATCTATGATGTACCGATCCGCGAAGGCGAAGTTTTCCTGATGCCGCCGCATACCCGCCACGCGCCGCAGCGCCCGCAGGAAGGGTCAATCGGGATCGTTGTCGAGGCACCGCGCCAACCCGGTATGATGGAAGGGTTTGAATGGTATTGCTTCAACTGCAAGAGCCTTGTGCATCGCGCCGAAGTATCGCTCGCCGATCCCGAAGGCATCGTGACAGCCCTGCCTAAGGTCTATGAAGCGTTCCACGAAAGCATCGAAGCACGTACCTGCCCGGACTGCGGCACCATCCATCCCGGCAAAGGCAAGCCGCCTGAAGGCTGGGTTCAAATCTGAAATCTCCCCAACTCGAAGCCGCCTGTTCTTTTCTGAATGGGCGGCTCTTTTTGGCAAGACCCGATCACCGGAACGCGCATGCAGCACCAACCGAAGAACACAAAATGATGCTGGATGGATTCAAATCGGTCGCGAAGCCCTAGGTTAAAGCGCGGTCCGCAACTTTAGTCTTGGCCGCCGCGCATTCCCTTCCTGGGGTCGAGTTGGGCTGAGTGCAGAATAGGGCGCTAAGGATTTACGACCGTGCATTTCGCCATCGATATTCGCCTGTGAGGATGATGTGGGCCCATCCTAGTGGCGAGATATGCGCCAAGAGGTTTTGTGAGCAATCGAGTCCAACTTTTCGCCTTTGCGCGAGAGCAATACCAAGTTGTTTGGTGTTCCAATAGATTATGATAGCGGTCAGCAGGTTCAGACCGGCGATGCGGAAGTGCTGGCCTTCCGTGGTGCGGTCGCGGATTTCGCCTTGCCGCCCGATCCGTAATGCGCCCTTCAATGCATGGTGGGCCTCGCCTTTGTTGAGGCCTATCTGGGCGCGGCGCTGCATCTCGGTATTGAGCAGCCATTCGATGATAAACAATGTCCGTTCGACCCGCCCGATTTCGCGCAGCGCAAGTGCCAAGTCGTGCTGCCGCGGTCGCGCCGCCGATCTCTTGAGGAGATGACTGGGCTGCATCCAGCCGGAGAGCATCGTTGCGATGCTGCGCAAGACACCAGGCCAATTGGCGATGATGGTGGTTTCACGGATGCGGTCGCCCGTCAGGCCCTTCAGTTCTTTTGGGACTGCTTGCGGGTCAAAGACATGCAACCTCTTGGAGGCGAAGTCGCGGATACGGGGGACGAACATGTACCCAAGCAAGGATGTGGCGGCAAAAACCAGATCGGTAAAACCGCCGGTGTCCACTGCCCGGCAGGGTATTTCCACAGGAAATATCCCGAGAGGGGGCATATTGCTCTTTGATCTTGCGGCCCGCCTCATTCATAAGCAGCCCGTCCAGGATGTAGGGAGCTTCGCTCACCGTGGCAGGGATGACCTGCGTGGCGAATGGCGCATACTGATCGGAGACATGAGTGTAGGCTTTCAACCCAGGCTCCTGTCCATACTTTGCATTGATGAGATTCATAGCTTCTCCCTGGCGCGTGGTCGGGAAGAATTGCCCATCACTTGAGGCGGTTTGACCGGCGCCCCAGAACTGCGCCATCGGTAAGCGCGCTTGCGCCTCGATCACCATGGCCACTGCGCGGGCCATACCCTCGCTTTCGACATGCCAACGCGACAGGCGCGAAAGCTGGATAAAATCATGGGTGCTGGTTGCACTCGCCATTTTGCTCAGACCCAGATTGAGCCCTTCCGCCAGAACGACATTCAGCAATCCGACTTTGTCCCGGCAGGGCGCGCCGGTGTGCAAGTGGGTGAAGGCCTCGGTGAACCCGGTGGCGTCATCCACCTCCATCAGGATGTCCGTGATCCGCGCCTCAGGCAGCCGCCGGTAGAGATCAAGAACGAGATCACTGGCTTCCTCTGGAATATCCGCGTCAAGACGTTCGACGCACAAAGTGCCGTCCTCGATAACACCACCGGAGAGCGTGCCGGTGCGGGCGGCAACCGCTAATCTCTTTAGCCCGTCTTCTAAGCGGCGCTTGCGATCTTCGATCCAGGTTTCCGGATCAAGCGGCATGACCAACCCCATCACCCTTGCCGTTTCAATCGGCACCAAAGCCTGCCTCATGTCGGCATACCGGCGGGAATGTGTGAGCCAGATATCTCCGGACCTGAACGTGTCGCGCAGATGGAATAACACTGCCACGACCCAGAGGCGTTCGCGGTCGGTCTCGGGATCTCGAAAGTGCCCGCGCCACTTGGAGCGCGGCAGCAAAAAGGCCAGAGATCCGGTTGGGATATCTCGCTTTTCTCGGATGACCTCTGCTGCCTTCAACAAAGGCTGGGCCACATCCGCGCAGGAGATATCCAATGCCGATAGCATCCGCCGTGCATAGAGTTTGAGCCGGTGGAACCCCTTTGCAACATGGGCCAGAACATCCGCCTTTACGGTTGCTCTGAGCTGCCCAGATTTGGCTACAAGGCTTTCCAGAGCACCCCAACCACAGGACGCATCAACCCGCCCAAGCCAAGGCTGATTCATCACCTTTGGACATCAGTAATGTCGCGCCCAAAGTCTCGAATCCGGCCAGTGTGGCCTCTATCTCCACTTGAGATTCAGCAATGCGTGTGTCGCAAATTTTCTTTGCATCCCGCCAGATCGCTCCCATAATCCGGTCATGAGTCTCGACGACTGTATCAGCGACAGCCGCCGCCCATTCGACAACGCAAACAGCAAGAATGGCCAGGCGCCTATCACTGGTGATGTCCCGAAGCCCATCCGTAAAATATCGCTCCCCCTGACGGCGCAAGCGCGCGATCCGATGGGCTGGAATGTCGCCCAAAACCGTCGGGGATAACGCGATCCCTTGCAAAAATTCTAGCCGGTCGAGTTGACGATTGATATCAGCGGAGTTCTTCCCCACCTCAAACTGCCGCAGCCAGATGAAACGGCTTGTTCGGTTGTCCATCTCTTCATGAAGCAAGTCATCGAGGCAGCGGCGCATTGCACTGTCGAGACGGGCTGCAATCTGGGTATCGATCCGTCGTTCGGCGGCAACGAGCGCATCGGCACAATGCCTTTCGATGACCGTCAACCCAGGTAGAATAATCTGTCGCCTGCGACATTCTTCCACAAAACCACGTACCATACCTTCGCTGGACTGGGCGTCCTCGGCATGTTGACCTGGCCATCTCCGCATTTGCTTGACCCGCTTGCCGTTGAACATCTTGTAGCCATAGATCTAGCGAAGTGATCCAAGATGCTCTCTGCGCGTTTTCTCGCGAGCGGCATATGGCAGAAGATCATCCGGTTTCAATCCAAGCTGGGCGGCCAGAAACCGCGCCACCTCATCCGGGATCACCTCGCCATGTTTCAGCAGGCGGCCCGGATATCGAAAGGCACAAAGCTGAAGCGCAAAGCCGATTTGGTTTTCTGGGCGGCGGCGTGTGCGAATGTGCTCAATGTCATCATCCGCCAGAGTGTAGTGCTGAAGCAAAGATGCTTCGTCAGTAGGGAGGTCAAAAAGCGCCGCGCGTTGACGCACCTTGAGAACAGTTCGGTGAGCCATGCGGCGTTTTCTTTCATGATGGCGTGTCGCGGAAACTATACATATAGAGACAATTCGCTTGCCGTGTCTTTTTCAATGTCTCAATATGGTCGTCGCAAGTATCCTAACCATATCTGAGACCCCCATGGCCAAAGTTGGATACGCCCGCGTCAGTTCTGTCGGACAATCCCTGGACGTACAGCGCGGGAAGCTGAGCAATTGCGATAAGCTCTTTGAAGAAAAACGCAGCGGCACCACTGATGCCCGTCCCATGCTCAAACAGTGTCTGGGTTACGTCCGCGAAGGCGACCAGCTGATCGTGACCCGCATCGATCGTTTGGCTCGGTCCACATTGCACATGTGCCAGATAGCCGAGACCCTGCGCGAGAAAGGTGTTGATTTGGTCGTCCTGGATCAGAACATCGACACGTCTGATGCCACTGGCCGTCTGTTATTCAACATGTTGGGCGCTATTGGTCAGTTCGAAACCGAGATCCGGGCCGAGCGTCAAATGGATGGAATAAAGAAAGCAAAGGATCGAGGCGTGCAGTTCGGAAAGCGGCCCGCGCTTACAGTCGACCAGATCGAAGAGCTGCGCAAAAAACGCCAACAAGGCATCCTAATCAAGGATCTCATGGCTCACTACGGCCTCTCAAAGGCCACCATATATCGATATCTTGAAACGAAAGGCACCTAAGGCAATTTCTGACCACAAAATTCCGCTTAGCGCCCTATTCTGCACTCAGCCCAACTCGACCCCATCTACATCGCGCGCTGAACATCGAACCGGATCGCCTCGCGGAGGTCTTCTGCCTGAGAGATAAACGCTCTGTCACCAAGGATCTGACGCTCAAATACGACCGCAAACGCATCAAGCT
>RCMY010000335.1_pt1 | contig 66661 bp, 77 predicted proteins | sample 2041341 | NCBI WGS metagenome assembly RCMY01 (sample SAMN09708234, study PRJNA481090) | Marine sediment metagenome, whole genome shotgun sequencing project. | reverse complement strand
ACAACAAAACAAACTCACCTTTTTGTTGATTGCTGTCGCCTTGTAACCACGCTAACGCATCGCCTAGATCACAACTATGGATTGTTTCAAATAATTTAGTCAATTCCCTGGCAATCACCAGTTGACGCTTTTCACCAAAAATTTCAACCATGTCAGCTACACAATCGGTAATACGATGCGGTGCTTCATAAAAAATTAATGTACAAGTTTGCTCTTTTAACGCGGTCAATTCACGCTTGCGTCCGACTGTTTTATTTGGCAAAAAACCATAGAACATAAAATGCGGGTTGATAATCCCCGCGACAGATAAGGCACATATAGCCGCATTAGCACCGGGAATTGGAATCACCGGATAACCCTGCGTCCGTACATGTTCCACTAATATTGCGCCAGGATCTGATATACCCGGCGTACCCGCATCTGTAACCAGAGCAACGGTCTTTTCTAATGCAAGTAACGCTACAATTTTTGCTGCTACAACGACCTCATTATGTTGATGTAACGCAATCGCTTTAGTATTAATTGAATGAGCCGCTAATAAGTGCCTGGAAGTTTGAATGTGTTCAGCGGCAACGATATCTACCGTTGCTAAAACATCTAATGCACGCAAACTAATATCACGTAAATTTCCTATCGGCGTAGCAACCACATATAATGCACTTTTTGCAAGCATATTGACCATTATGCAAATTATCTTTAAATTTTTTCTGGTATTAATCATCGCACTATACGGTAGCCAGCAAGCATTTTCTACTCATCCTGAAAATTATATGGGTGAAGCGATGTACTCCGTGCCTACAGTCCCACATATCGCGCTTCTATTGCCCCTGGAATCATCTACATTTGGCCCTATCGCTGAGGTTGTGAAACAGGGTTTTGTTACAGCAATCATGCGCGAAGACGCCCTGCCATTAATTGTCAGAATTTATGCAACAACAGATGATCCCTTGGATATTCTGATTGTTTATCAAGAAGCAATCAATGAAGGAGCCATCATGGTCGTGGGGCCATTGACTCGCGATGGCGTGACTGCACTTGCTTCCAGTCATATGGTAGACGTACCTACGTTGACATTGAATGCTATCGACGATAATGGTTACTTACCTTCTAATTTGTATCTTTTTGGATTACAAATGGATAATGAGGCCAGTCAAATTGCAAAATTAGCTGCCGAAGGAAATAGACATCATGCCATCATCATTAGTGACAACAGTCCGCTGTCCATAAGATTACAAGCTGCTTTTATCGAAGAATGGCAACAACATAGATCGTATGCCACTACCGAACATCTAACATTTAATCCCGACCAAGAGACTCTAAAAACTTTACGCCGCGAAACCGCTGGCACGGGGAATATTGTTTTTCTTACATTGAATGCTGAAAAATCACGTTTGATACGATCATACCTAAATCCCAACGTACCCGTTTATGCCACATCTCAAATCTTTAATAGCAATCAAGACTCTTTATTTAACCATGATCTGAATAATACACAGTTTTTAGAAATGCCTTGGTTATTACAACCCGACCATCCTGCAGTAATGGCATATAAACGCAGCGAAAAACCTTTGCCGACCGATATGGAACGTTTTTATGCATTAGGAATCGACGCTTTTCGTTTAATGGCACTATTATTCCAAGCGCATTCACCAAGAAATGTCATGTTAGATGGTGTCACAGGACACATCCGCCTTTCTCCGCCCAACCAATTCATACGTGAGCCATTTGCAGCGACGTTCAAGCAAGGGCAGGTCATGTTATTAAATCCGCCAGAAGAAGTGGCAGATGAAGAACGGTGAGGATGCAGAGCAATATGCCGCATCTTATCTACAAAACCAGCACCTAACACTACTGCAACAGAATTACCACTGTCGCTTTGGTGAAATTGATCTCATCATGCGTGATGATGAAACCTTAGTGTTTGTTGAGGTCAGAATGCGTACAAGCGAAGCATTTGGTGGCGCAGCCGCCAGCATTACTTCATCCAAACAAGCTAAGCTATTACGCACTGCGCGACATTACATCGCCGAGTTATATACAGAGCCAGCGTGTCGCTTCGACGTCGTGCTTTTAACTGGTAGTGATGGTAAAAAAGTCGAATGGATAAAAAATGCTTTTGGTGAATAATCCTAAATTCCTCAGTTGAACGTATCCAAGTGTGTGGTTTTTGGGCTGTCTGGCAAGACGCAACGACGAGGCGTATGGCTACCCTACAACGAGGAACAACGCAGCCAGACTGCCCAGAAACCGTGCAATTGGACACGTAGCAGAGTCACCCACATTGGGTGCGCACATCAAGAGCCGTTCGCGCTAACAAAAATGCGGCTTTCTGAGAACAAATAAGCGGTCAACTGAGAAATTTAGGACAATCATTACTCATGACATTTATAAATGAATACTACGCCCACCATCCACTGCAATGATTTGTCCCGTAATATAAGGCGCATCTGCAATCAAAAAACACGCTGTCTTCGCAATATCATCCGGCTCACCGGTTCGTTTGAGTAATGTTCTGCTTATAATCTGCTGACGCGCTGACTCATCAGCCCATTCGCCATTTTCTGGCCACAGAATTGGACCAGGAGAAATGCCATTAACGCGTATTTCAGGTGCAAGCTCAACAGCTAATGATTTAGTTAGTGACATTAAACCACCTTTTGCTGCGTTATAAATCACATAATTCCTCAATGGGCGTTCTGTGTGGATATCCACAATGTTTATGATGCAACCTTGCTGTTTCTTCAAATGAACTGCAGCGGCCTGGGACAGAAACAGCGGTGCTTTTAGATTACTACCCACCAAGTCATCCCATGCCTGAGTCGTACACTCGGCTAATGGTGTCGGGAAAAAACTGGACGCATTATTGACCAGCACGTCTAATTGTCCAAATTGTTTCACTGCTTGGTCAATCAAATCATGTAGCTGGTCAACCTCCAGCAAATCAGCTTGCACTAATGCTACTGAATTAGGGCGTTGTTGATTGAGTTCCTGCTGCAATTTAAGCGCATCTTCCGATGATGAACGATAATGCACGATAAGATTTGCACCCAGCGCGTGTAATTTACGAACAATCGCTGCCCCAACGCGTTTTGCACCACCAGTAACCAATATTGCTTTCCCCTGCACAAACATCTCCTTTAGAGTGCTGTTACACTATTAAGTCATCTTTAAAATTCAATTTTTATTCTAACAACGAAACTTAACACAAAGCTACCTGAATACCGATGCTCTCATACGCCACATTACCCGCACCCAGTGAAAATGCGCTCCAACATAGCCACAACTTACAACAAGCTATTCGGTCAAAAATTAAAACTTCTGATAACTGGATATCTTTTTCAGAATATATGGAACTTGTTTTGTATGCGCCGGGTTTGGGGTACTACAGTGGAGGAACAACTAAATTTGGAGATAGCGGGGATTTTGTCACAGCCCCAGAAATTTCCACGTTATTTGGTCAAACTCTTGCGCGGCAAGTCGAACAGATACTCAACTTATTGGATCACGGAGATATTTTAGAGTTTGGTGCTGGTTCAGGAAAGCTGGCTCTGGATCTATTATTAGAACTAGAGAAATTAGGATGTTTACCCAACAAATATTTCATTCTAGAACTTAGTGCTGATCTACGCCAACGACAACAAACCTTATTTGAAAATAAAGCGCCACATCTCCTCCCTTTATTAAACTGGCTTGATGAACTACCAACCCAATTCAATGGATTTATTTTTGCTAATGAAGTATTGGATGCTATGCCGGTACATTTAGTAACACGGCGAGACGAGAAGATATTTGAACGTGGCGTGACCTGGCTCAATGACAAATTCACTTGGCAAGAGCGACCTTTACTCGCTGGCCAGTTATTTGAAATCGCCAGAGAATTAATACCTCAAAACAATACAAACGGCATTCAAAGTGACAGTTACACCAGCGAAATCAGTCTAACAGCAAGACAATTTATACGCAGTATGGCGGATGTATTGCAACACGGCGTTGTTATATTGATTGATTATGGTTTTGGCCGCAATGAATATTATCACCCTCAGCGTGACCAAGGCACATTGATGTGCCACTATCGCCATCACTCACATGATGACCCATTTTACTTACCCGGCTTACAAGATGTCACCAGCCATGTTGATTTCAGCGCGGCGTTTCATTCACTGAAAAATACCAAACTGAATCTTTTAGGCTACACGACACAAGCTCATTTTCTCGTCAACTGCGGCATCACAAGCATTGTCTCGCAAACATCTGCAGAACAAATTAGCGAATACTTACCACTCTCCAATCAACTACAAAAACTAGCCAGTCCTGCTGAAATGGGAGAATTATTTAAAGTCATCGCCTTTGGAAAAAATATTAATGAGCCTCTGGTTGGTTTCACCTGTGGTGATAAAAGTCATTTATTGTAAGTAAAATACAATATTATGACGAAAGCTCAATGATATAAACAACTATTCCTTAAGCCATGCTGCCGCATCTAATGCGAAATACGTCAATATTCCATCAGCACCAGCACGCTTAAAAGAAAGTAAAGATTCAAGGGCACATGATTTTTCATCGAGCCACCCATTTAAGGCAGCTGCCTTTAGCATCGCGTATTCACCACTTACTTGATAGACAAAAGTTGGCGCACCGAACTCATCTTTAACTCTACGCACAATATCAAGATATGGCATCCCGGGTTTTACCATCACCATATCCGCACCTTCTTGGATGTCAAGCCCGACTTCCCATAGCGCCTCATCGGTATTAGCGGGATCCATTTGGTAAGTATATTTATTTCCAGCGCCTAAATTCCCGGAAGAACCAACCGCATCACGGAACGGGCCGTAAAAACTAGAAGCATATTTCGCAGAATAAGCCAGGATACGTGTATGAATAAAATTGCTAGCATCCAATTCTGCACGCACAGCCGATATACGACCATCCATCATGTCAGACGGTGCAACAATATCAGCACCAGCTTGAGCATGCACTAATGCCTGCTGCCGCAACACATCGACGGTTTCATCATTCATAACATAGCCATTTGAGTCTATTAACCCATCTTGCCCATGACTAGTATAAGGGTCCAATGCAACATCGGTAATAACACCTAACTCAGGAAAGTTTTCTTTTAATTGCTGAACGACTTTTGGGACCAGTCCATCGGGATTATAAGCTTCTTCGGCCAACTCAGATTTATAATCCGAATTAATGACGGGAAATAACGCGATAGCAGGGATTCCTAACTTCAAGCATTGCTCTGCCTGGATCATAAGAAGATCAACGCTCTGACGCACCACACCAGGCATAGATGAAACCACCTCCTTACGATTGTTACCATCTAAAACGAAAACTGGATAAATCAAATCATCCGGGCATAAAAAGTTTTCTTGAACAAGGCGCCGAGAAAAAGCATCACGGCGTAAACGTCTCATACGTTTTTGTGGGTATTGGCTAATAGATTGCATATAGTTAATAAAATAAATAAACAAAATAAGGGGAACTTGTTACAGTAGCGGGATGTCTCTTTAGTGGACAGTGTTGTTGTGTCTCCCGTCTTCCCTCCCTGAGGCGGGGCCTTAAGTGATATTAAGGCGGTTCCCCCCGGTTTTACTCCCCTTAAACCGGGGGTTTTTTCTTTAAATCCAACCAATGAGAAATGACATCCGTGACATTTTCTATACCCTGCTTAGATAAACTTGAAAACAGCTGCACTGAACATTGCGGATAAGAAACACTCAAAAACTCATTCACCTGATCAAGTACATGTTTAGCCTTCTGACGACTAAGTTTATCAGATTTTGTAAGTAGTATATGAACAGGCTTTCCGGTAGGTACAAACCAATCGAGCATTTGTATATCTAACGGTTTTAAAGGATGACGAACATCCATAATTAAAATAAGACCACGTAGATTCGAACGCGTCTGAAGATACTCACTTAATAAAAGCTCCCAATGTTGGCGAATAGCCAAAGGCACCTTAGCAAAGCCATATCCAGGCAAATCAACTAAAAATAATTCTCCATCTAATTTAAAAAAATTAATTAATTGTGTCCGTCCAGGTGTTTTACTAACAAATGCAAGCTTACCACGATTTGTAAGGGTATTAATCGCACTAGATTTTCCAGAATTAGATCTGCCTGCAAATGCGACTTCAGACCCAAAAGGAGAAGGCAAAGTTTGCAAATTATTAACAGAAGTAAAAAAAGAAATATTTTGAAAAATTGACATAAGTGTCGATACTAAATGTCTACAATCGAGATTGAGCAATAACAACAAGACCTTTTAACACAAGGTTGTCAATTATCATGAACTTTGAGTCAAGATAAGGCAGAAGAACTTTTGAATCACCACCACTTAAAATACAATGAATCTTTTTATAATGATATTTATTAAGCATGGCACAGTTAGCTTTTTCTATAACACCAACAAGTGAATCAATAACACCTGTAAATAAAGCATTCTCAGTTGATAACGAGAAAGAATCATAAATACCCGTTTCTGCATTAGGTAAAGAAGTCAGATCAACCAATGAGTTATTTAATATTTTTACTCCAGGCGCAATAATACCACCAACAAAGACACCTGTAGCAGATATCATATCAACGGTCATCGCAGTGCCAACAGTCACCACAAGACTAGGTTCATGATATTGGTTCCATATCGCAATCATTGACGCCCAGCGATCACTTCCTAGTGCGCTGGAATTATAATAATTGTTGATTAAACCACATTGAGTATCAGTTGCTTCAATCCATAACGGCTTACTAGAAGCTAAAGGAAGTAAGCAAGTTAAAGATTTCCTAGCAGATGCGCCTGCAACGTTAGATATAATAATTAGAGATATGGAAGGTAGAGATTTCCATGAGTCTGCTAAAGCAGTGTAATCAAAATGGGACGCTATCTTTATAACAAGCCATTTATGTCCAGTATAAACGCCCCATTTAATATTGGTATTACCTGAATCGATAGCTAAAATCAAGTGCCTAGAAAGCTATTTGCTTTACTTTAAAACCACGAACAAATAATACTACGCATTCTCAACAGGAGTTAATTCATTGGCAGAAATTTTGTCCACATTAATATCTGGTCTATCTACTAACTCAATAATCGCCATAGGCGCATTGTCACCTTTACGAAAACCATATTTTAATATTCGCAGATAACCACCATTTCGGCTCTTATATCTTGGACCGATTTCGGAAAATAACTTAACAACTGAACTCCGATCTCTGAGCCGATCAAAAGCTAATCGATGATGAGCTAAAGATGGATTCTTACCTAATGTAATAATAGGCTCAATTACACGACGTAATTCCTTTGCTTTAGGCAAAGTAGTTTTTATGACTTCATGCTTTAGCAGCGAGTTGCTCATATTTCTAAACATAGCTATACGATGACTACTAGAGCGATTTAACTTTCTTAACCCACTACGATGACGCATGACTTGATTCCTTAACATTATTTTCTAGATTAACTGGCGGCCAGTTGTCCAATTTCATACCCAGAGATAGCTCTCTCGTTGCAAGAACCTCTTTTATTTCGTTTAATGACTTTCTACCTAAATTAGGTGTTCTTAATAATTCAGCCTCAGTGCGTTGAATTAAATCACCAATATAATAAATATTTTCCACCTTGAGACAATTTGCAGAGCGAACAGTTAGCTCCAGATCATCAACAGGCCTTAATAAAATTGGATCAATCTCTGGGGCTTTTGGTTGTTCTTGTGGTAGAGGCGTACTTTCTAGATCAGCAAAAACAGAAAGTTGATCTACTAATACTCGGGCTGCATAACGAATTGCCTCCTCAGCATCAACCACTCCATTTGTTTCTAAATCCATTACTAGCTTATCAAGGTCGATTCTCTGTTCCACTCTAGCACTCTCAACAGAGTAACTTACACGCCGAATAGGGCTAAAAGATGCATCTAATAAAATTGCACCTACACCAACATTGTCAGATGCGGATTTACGAATTAAGGCAGGAACATAACCATGCCCCATCTCAACTTTTATCTGCATATCCAATTGCCCATCTGAATTTAAATGAGCTATAACATGATCAGGATTTATAATCTCAACATCATGTCCTGTCTCAATATCACCGGCTGTTACAATTCCTTTACCCTCTTTTTTTAAGATGACAGAAGCATCAGTATTATTATGAATTTTGAACACAACCCCTTTTAGATTCATAATAATATCAACTATGTCTTCCTGAACACCGTCAAGAGTAGAGTATTCATGAACTACACCAGCGATTTTGATTTCAGTTGGCGCATATCCTGGCATAGATGATAAAAGTACGCGTCTCAGTGCGTTGCCTAAAGTGTGTCCATAGCCACGCTCGAACGGTTCCATAACGACTTTAGCATGAAGCGGAGATATATTTTGAACATCAATAATACGAGGAGTCAAGTAAACATTTCCTTGCATAGTTGCATCCTTTCCTGGAGAGCCTACTGTTATAATTATTTAGAATAAAGTTCGACAACTAAAGATTCATTTATAGTTGCAGGAAGATCACTTCTATCTGGGTGTGCTTTATATACACCAGACATTGATTTAACATCAACTTCCACCCAACTAGGAAAAGATCTGTTTTCAGACGACTCTAAAGACGATTTAATTCTTATATGACTTTTTGCATTATCTGAGACTTGAACCACATCACCTGGTTTAACAAGATACGAAGGAATATTGACACGTTTACCATTAACTAAAATGCAATTATGACCAACAATTTGTCTAGCTTCGGAACGTGAAACACCAAAACCCATATGGTAGGCAACTGTATCAAGCCTACTTTCTAAGATTTGCAATAAATTATGTCCGGTAACTCCCTTTTTTTGATCAGCCAAATGATAGATATTACGAAACTGCTTTTCAAGAACACCATAAATTCGACGTATTTTTTGTTTTTCTCTTAACTGCTCTCCATAGCCAGATAAACGAGACTTTTTTTGTCCATGTTGCCCAGGCGGATAATTTCTAAGCTCAATTGCACATTTATCTGTAAAACACTTTTCGCCTTTAAGAAAAAGTTTCTCACCTTCACGACGACACTGGCGACACTTGGGGTCTAGATTTCTAGCCAAAACATACTCCTTTTAGATACGTCGTTTTTTTGGTGGACGACAGCCATTATGAGGCACTGGCGTAACATCAGATAAAGTTGTGATTTTAAAACCGGCAGCATTCAAAGCTCTAACCGCAGAATCACGTCCAGGACCAGGTCCTTTAATCCTAACTTCCAAATTTTTAACGCCACATTCCTGAGCAGCCTTACCTGCAATTTCAGCCGCAATCTGGGCAGCAAATGGTGTACTCTTACGAGAGCCTTTAAAACCAGCTCCACCAGCAGTTGCCCATGACAGAGCATTGCCTTGCCTATCGGTAATAGTCACAATGGTGTTGTTAAACGAAGCATGTATATGAGCTATTCCCTCCGATACATTCTTTTTAACTTTTTTTCGCGCACGTGAAGCAGCTTTTACCATTTCATAAAATCCTTAAAAAAACACATATACAGATTATCTAGAGCGAATTGCTTTGCGAGGACCTTTTCTCGTTCGCGCATTTGTACGTGTACGTTGTCCTCTTAATGGCAACCCTCTTCTATGTCTAACTCCACGATAGCAGCTTAAATCCATAAGCCGCTTGATGTTCATTGAGGTCTCTCGACGCAAATCACCTTCAATCGTTAGATTTGATATATAGTCACGTAGACCATCAATTTCCGTGTCCGTTAAAGTTTTCAATTTGGCGGACGGATCAATACCGACAGCACTACAAATCTTGACTGAGGTTGTATTACCAATACCATAAATCGCTGTAAGTGCAATCTTTACATGTTGATGATTTGGAATATTAACGCCTGCAATACGCGCCATAAAAATTACCTAAATATATTATAAATTATAATTAACCTTGACACTGCTTGTGCCTAGGGTCCGAACAAATTACTCGCACTACTCTCTTACGCCTAATAATTTTACAATTACGGCAAATCTTTTTAACTGACGCTTGGACTTTCATAGTATTTCCTGTTATTTAGCACGAAAAGTTATACGTGCTCTAGTTAGATCATAAGGTGTCAGGTCTACAGTTACCTTATCACCGGGTAAAATACGTATGTAATGCATGCGCATTTTACCAGATATATGCGCCAATACATTGTGCCCATTTTCTAACTGGACGCGAAAAGTTGCATTGGGTAATGTCTCAAGTACTTCACCCTGCATCTGTATAGTTTCTTCTTTAGCCATTAAAAGTCCGAATTAAGAATAAAAACTGCAAACTACCGAGGTGAAAGCCCACTATGACCTTTCAGACTTGTCTTTTTTAATAAGCTATCATATTGACTAGACACTACGTGAGATTGGACTTGTGACATAAAATCCATAGTAACTATGACAATAATAAGTAAAGATGTTCCACCAAAATAAAAGGGCACATTCCATTTAAGTATTAAAAACTCCGGCAACAAACATACTAGAGTGATATATATAGCACCTGTTAAAGTCAAGCGTAGCATTATACGCTCAATATATCTCGTAGTCTGGTCGCCAGGTCTAATTCCTGGAATAAATGCACCGCTCTTTTTTAGGTTATCAGAAGTTTCCTTAGGGTTAAAAACTAACGCCGTATAAAAAAAACAAAAGAAAATAATCATTGATGCATACATTAACACATACAAAGGCTGACCAGGAGATAATGAAGCGCTAATATCCCTAAGCCAAACCATTGAATTCCCTGATGCAAACCAACCTGCTAAAGTAGCTGGAAATAAAATTATACTGGAAGCAAAAATTGGGGGAATCACACCAGCCATATTAAGTTTTAAAGGTAAATGTGAACTTTGTCCGCCAAAGACCTTTTTACCAACCTGTCTTTTAGCGTAATTTACTAGTATTTTTCTTTGACCTCTTTCAACAAATACAACAAAAGCAGTAACTAAAGCAGCTCCAATAAAAATTATTAATGCAACTAAGAAATGCATTGATCCAGTACGTACTAACTCTAAAGTTCCACCAATAGCACTAGGTAGTCCGGCAGCAATCCCGGCAAATATGATCAAAGAAATGCCGTTACCAATACCTCTTTCAGTAATTTGTTCGCCTAGCCACATTAAGAAAATGGTTCCCGTCACAAGCGTAACGACAGTAGTAAGAACAAACATTGATCCAGGATTTAATACAAGACCTGCCTGAGACTGCAAAGCTATTGAAATACCATAGCCTTGCACTAAAGATAGAGCCAGCGTGCCGTAACGTGTATATTGCGTTATCCTTCTTCTACCAGCCTCGCCTTCCTTTTTTAAAGCTTCTAAATGAGGCACTGCAACCGTACCCAATTGCATAATAATTGAAGCTGAAATATAAGGCATTATACCTAGAGCAAAAATAGATAGCCTTGATAAAGCTCCACCAGAAAACATATTAAACATACCCAACACGCCACTTTCCTGCTCTTTAAAAAGATCTTTCAAAACAGACGGATCTATACCAGGCACTGGAACATGAGTTCCAATTCTATATACTATTAATGCAAATAGCAAAAACCATAAGCGTTTTTTGAGATCAGCAAATCTATCTATTTTTGCGACTCGGTTTCCTTTAGCAGCCAAAACTAATCCTTAAATTAAACTATTTAACACTACCACCAGCAGCTTCGATAGATGATCTTACACCATTAGTAACTAGAATATCTTTTATATTGATTGCGTGATTAAACTGAACATCTAAGTAAAATTTAACTATTTTAGTATCCGCATCAATAAGTTCATTTGCTTTGAGAAATGACATATCAATTTCTTGGTTATTAAATTTAAGGATCTTAGAAATACCGAGGCATTCTCTTAACTTCAAATTACGCACTTTAGAAAAAGATGTAAAGCCTCTTTTTGGCAACCTTCTTTGCAAAGGCATTTGACCACCCTCAAATCCAGTTTTATGAAAACCGCCTGAACGTGATTTTTGTCCTTTATGTCCTCTTCCTGCAGTCTTACCAAATCCAGAACCGATTCCTCTACCAACTCTTCTTATAGATTTGTTTGATCCTGCACTTGGTTTAATTTTATTTAGTAGCATTATTTTCAACCTTTAAAAGGTAGCGCACTTTGTCTATCATTCCAGTAATCGCAGGAGTCACTTCAATTATAGAAGTACTATTCAATCGACGCAAACCTAGGCCACGAACAGTAGCACGATGATCTTGTTTAGTACCTATCAGGCTTTTAATTAATGTAATTTTAACGTTTGACATAATAATATTAACAGTTACTTGTTATCAAGTATTTCATCGACAGTTAATCCCCTTTTAGCTGCAATTTCAGAAGGTGTATTCATTGAAGATAAACCATCCAAAGTTGCACGAACGACATTATAAGGATTAGAAGATCCGATACATTTAGCGAGAACGTTATTCATACCCATCACTTCAAAAATAGCTCTCATTGGACCACCTGCAATAATCCCAGTACCTTCAGAAGCCGGCTGCATATATACCTTTGCAGCTCCATGACGACCTATTACTGTATGCTGCAAAGTGCCATCTTTTAATTTAACTTTGATCATTTTACGTCTAGCCTCATCCATTGCTTTCTGAACTGCAACAGGGACCTCTCGAGACTTACCTTTACCCATACCAATTCCGCCGTCACCGTCACCTACAACAGTCAGGGCAGCAAAACCGAGTATGCGACCACCTTTAACAACTTTTGTAACTCGGTTTATTGCGACCATTTTTTCTTTAAGTCCGTCACTACTTTCATCAGAATGCGAAGATTTGTTTGGTGATTTTGCCATTATTAAACCTGTTATAATTTAGAATTTGAGGCCATGTTCACGTGCAGCATTAGCCAGCGCTTTAATTCTGCCATGGTATTTATATCCTGACCTATCGAACGAAACGGTGCTTATACCTTTATCAATCGCTCTTTCAGCAATATTCTTACCAACTAATGAAGCTGCTGAGGTATTTCCGCCATTGCTTAATGTTTTCCTAAAAGCTGGCTCAAGTGTGGAAGCACTAGCAAGTATATTGCTTCCAGATTGATCAATTAATTGAGCATATATATGTGAATTAGTACGATGTACCGATAATCTACAAGTTTTAAGTTGGGAAATTTTTGCTCTCGTTGATTTCGCACGACTTTTACGTTTTTGATTTAAATTTAGCATAATGACTTGTTTTATTTTTTCTTAGCTTCTTTCAATATAATACGTTCATCAGCATAACGAACACCTTTACCTTTATATGGTTCAGGTTTTCTATAGGCTCTAATTTCTGCTGCCACCTGACCGACTTGTTGCTTATCAATACCTCTTAGTACAATCTCAGTCAGTGATGGAGTTATTGCTTTAACACCAGTTGGCATTTTGTGTAAGACCGGATGCGAAAAACCAAGATTCATATTTAACTTATCACCTTCTACTTGTGCTCTATAACCAACTCCAACCAAGGTAAGTTTTTTCTCAAAACCAGTACTCACTCCGAGAATCATATTAGATATTAATGTACGAATGGTGCCTGACATAGATCTAGAGTGCTTACTAACGTTAGTGGGTTTTACAGTAATAATCTTATCTTTAAGCTCAACGCTAATTTCAGAAGTTAAATTTAAGCTTAGATCTCCTAAGGGGCCTTTAATTGATATACCATTTGCAAATAATTTAACTTCAAGATTATCTGGTACTTGAATTGGGTTTTTACTAATTCGAGACATAATTAATCCTAAGCCACATGACACAAAATTTCGCCACCAACACCATTCTTCCGTGCCGATTTATCCGTCATTACTCCCAATGAAGTTGAAATAATAGCAACACCCATTCCGTTCATGACTATAGGTAGCCCAGTACTTGGCTTATAAATCCGCAAACCAGGTCGACTAACACGCCTGATAAATTCAATTACGGACTCACTATTATAGTATTTAAGCTGAACCTCTAAAGAGCTTTTAGCTCCTTCACTAGTTACTTTATAATCTTCAATGAAACCCTCAGCTTTTAAAACATTCGCAATACTAACCTTCAATTTTGATGACGGGATAGTAACAATTGTCTTTTCTGCCATTTGTGCATTACGTATACGCGTCAACATATCCGCAACTGGGTCACTCATACTCATATGTACACCTAATTCAATTCTAGTTTAAATGCGAAATTTCAGAATGGAAACTACCAACTTGCCTTTGTAATTCCTGGTATGTTTCCACTCATTGCGATATCGCGTAATTTACATCGACCCAAAGCAAACTTAGTGTAAACGCCACGTGGTCTTCCAGTTATGGAGCATCTATTTCTCAGCCTAACTGGACTGGAATTACGAGGTAATTTTTGCAAACTTATTCTAGCTAAGATTTTATCATCTTCAGATGCACTTACATCAGAAAGAATCTTTAATATACTGGCGCGTTTCTCTGCATACTGTTTAACTGTTTTTCTTCTTTTAATGTCACGATTGACTACTGATAGTTTTGCCATTGTATTTAATTCTTGAAAGGAAAATTAAAAGCAGCCAGCAAGTCTTTGGCTTCTTTATCGGATTTTGCAGTAGTCGTAAGGGTTATATTTAAACCTCTTATCTTATCAACCTTGTCGTAATCGATCTCAGGAAAAATTATCTGCTCCTTCACACCCATATTGTAATTACCACGCCCGTCGAATGATTTTCCTGAAATACCTCTAAAGTCACGAATTCTAGGTATAGCAACACTTACCAATCTATCCAGAAATTCATACATACGTTGTTTGCGCAATGTAACTTTACAACCGATAGGATAATCTTCTCTAACCTTAAAAGTTGCTATAGACTTCCTTGCTTTCGTTGTTACGGGTTTTTGACCACTAATTTTCTGCATATCACTTAACGCGTGATCAAGGATTTTTTTATCTATTGTTGTTTCACCTACACCCATATTTAAAGTGATCTTAGTTATTCGAGGAACTTCCATTATTGATTTATAGTTATTGGATTTCATCAGATCCATAACAATTTTATCTTGATAGTAATTTTGCAATCGTGCCATTATTAAAACCCTTTAACTATGAATCTACCTGTTCGCCGTTAGATTTAAATACCCGTGTTCGGGTATTGTCACTATTATTATTAAACCCTACTTTGTCAGCTTTTTTTGTTTTATAATTGTAAATCGCTATATTTGAAATATGCAAGGATTTCTCAATTTCAATAATTCCCCCAGAAGTATTATTACCTGGATTTGGCTTTTGATGCTTCTTTACCTTGTTAATCCCTTGAACAAGTACTCTATCCTGACCAACTAGTTTAGTTACGGATGCATGTTTACCTTTATCTCTTCCAGTAATAACAATGACATCATCACCTTTTTTTATTTTTTTCATGAATATAACCTTATCAGAGTACTTCCGGTGCCAATGAAACTATTTTCATAAAGCGAGCATTTCGTAGCTCCCTTGTTACAGGTCCGAAAATTCTAGTGCCAATAGGTTCAAGCTTTGCATTTAAAATCACAGCTGCATTTTCATCAAATTTTATTAGAGACCCATCACTTCTTCTTACGCCCTTTGATGTTCTTACGACTACAGCATTGTAAACTTCGCCTTTTTTAACCCGCCCTCTCGGCGCCGCATCTTTAACTGCAATTTTTATAACATCACCTATTCCAGCATATTGTCTTTTTGAACCACCTAAGACTTTAATACACATAACTGAACGAGCGCCTGTATTGTCGGCTACTTTCAACACTGACTGCATCTGAATCATATCAAAACCCTTACTTTTTACACCCGCCAACTTTACATCTTAAGAAATAAAATAGCATATAAAAATTAGATGTACTTTGTTTAACTCAAATCCTACTTAAACCATCGACAGAGGCCGAACATCATATATTAACTATATTCATATAGCAATATGAATAATTACAACAATTAATTTTTATTACACTGTATTTGATTTAGAAATTAATCTTACTGCAACCCATGTCTTAGTTTTGGAATAAGGTCGACATTCCTCTATAAGCACAGTATCACCCTCGTTATACTGGTTTGTTTCATCATGAACGTGATATCGCTTTGAGCGCTTCATGATCTTGCCATATAACGGATGCTTTATTTTTCTCTCTATTAGCACAGTGAGAGATTTATCAGTCTTATTACTAATTACTCTACCACTAAGTGTTCTATGCAATTTTTCAGTATTCATTTGTGCCCAGCCAATTCCGTAATGATGGTTTTCACTCTAGAAATATCGCGCCTTACATTACGTAGTTGGTTTGTATTAGTTAATTGCTGTGTCGATTTTTGCATTCTTAAACCAAATTGTGCCTTTAATAGAGCCAGCAATTCTTTTTCTAAATCTTCTAAACTTAAAGATCGCAATTCATCTGCCTTCATATCTAACCACCAATCTGACGTATAACAAAAGTTGTTTGAATTGGCAATTTAGCAGCTGCTAATCTAAACGCCTCTCTAGCGAGATTTTCCTCGACCCCATCCATTTCATACAGAACTTTACCTGGCTGTATTTCTGCTACATAATATTCCGGGTTACCTTTACCTTTACCCATACGTACTTCAGCAGGTTTGGTCGAAATTGGCTTATCAGGAAATATTCTGATCCAAATTCTTCCGCCACGTTTAATATGACGCGTCATTGCACGTCTTGCTGCTTCAATTTGTCGTGCCGTTATTCGTCCACGACCAACAGCTTTTAAACCAAAATCCCCAAAACTAACCTTGGCACCGCGTGTCGCTATACCAGTATTGCGACCTTTTTGTTGCTTACGATATTTTGTTCTAGACGGTTGGAGCATCATTCTCTCCTGTTTCTGTTTCCGCGTTATCTACAACCTTCTTACTAGCGACTGATTTTTCATCTGCTGTCAATTTAGTTGTTGCTTTAGATGGTCGTGTTTTATTTGCTGATTCTTTTTTTTGATTTCTCTTATTATCTGGATAAGAGCTTGGGCTGCTTAATTGCGCCAAAGGATCTGATTTACCAAGCATCTCACCTTTAAAGACCCAAACCTTGATACCAATAATTCCATAGGTAGTTCTAGCTACTGACGTTCCGTAATCTATATCGGCTCTAAGCGTATGAAGCGGCACCCTTCCTTCTCTATACCACTCTGTTCTTGCAATTTCTATCCCATTTAACCGACCTGAACTCATAATTTTAATGCCTTGCGCACCTAAGCGCATCGCATTTTGTATAGCTCTTTTCATGGCACGCCTAAACATAATTCTCTTTTCTAATTGCTGCGCAATATTATCAGCAATCAATTGCGCATCAATTTCTGGCTTTCGGATTTCTTCGATGTTCACATGAACTGGAACACCTATTCTCTTTTGAAGCTCATTCCGTAAGTTTTCAATATCTTCACCTTTCTTACCAATCACAACGCCCGGTCTTGAACTAAAGATTGTTATCCGCGCATTTTTAGACGGTCTTTCAATAATAACTTTTCCAACAGATGCATGTGCTAATTTTTTTGAAAGATAATTCCTTACATCCAAATCTTCCTTCATCATGCGAGGAAAAACTTTACTGTTTGCATACCATTTGGATGCCCAATTTTTCTGCACAGATAGGCGAAATCCAGTTGGATGTATTTTCTGTCCCATATTTTAATTTGCCTTTTCTATGATATTCAAGTGTTATCACTGACTGTCAGAGAAATATGACATGTCGGCTTAATTATTCGGTTACCTCTACCTTTTGCACGTGCACGCAATCTTTTCATTGAAGTACCACGATCTACACATATAGATGATACTTTTAATTCATCAATATCAGCACCATCATTATGTTCAGCATTAGCTATCGCCGACTCCAGAATTTTACGAATTATGACGGCGCTTTTTTTTGGACTAAAAGCCAGAACATTCAATGCTTTATCTACAGAAAGACCTCTAATCTGATCAGCGACTAATCTGCCTTTTTGTTGCGACAATCTTATACTTTTTAAAACTGCTGTTGTATGCATTTATTAATCCTATCTCCTCGAACCCGCTTTCTTATCAGCAGCATGCCCTTTAAAAGTACGAGTTAGTGAAAACTCGCCCAATTTATGGCCAACCATATTTTCGGTAATATATATTGGAATATGTTGCCTACCGTTATGTATAGCAATAGTCAACCCAATAAAATCAGGAAGCACAGTAGAGCGCCGTGACCAAGTTTTAATAGGTCTTTTATCATTAGCTGATCGTGCTTTTTCAATTTTACCTATCAAATGCAAATCAACAAATGGTCCTTTCTTAATAGAGCGAGCCATGCAGCATTACCCCTTTTTATAGTATCTACGACGCACAATCATACTATCAGTGCGCTTATTAGAACGAGTTCTCAATCCCTTAGCAGGCACACCCCACGGACTGACAGGATGTCGGCCGCCAGATGTTCTTCCTTCACCACCGCCATGCGGATGATCAACAGGATTCATTACGACGCCCCTTACAGTAGGGCGTATACCTCTCCATCGCATCGCTCCCGCTTTACCAATAGAGCGTAAACTATGCTCACCGTTGCCAACCTCACCTACAGTAGCACGACAATTAACATGAACCTTTCTAATCTCACCCGAGCGCAAACGTAACTGTGTATATTCCCCATCACGTGACTGAAGTTGTACTGCTGCTCCTGCAGACCGAGCTAATTGAGCGCCTTTACCCGGCTTCATTTCGATACAATGAATAGTTGTTCCAACCGGAATATTTCTTAAGGGCAATGTATTTCCAGACTTGATAGGGGCATCCGATCCGCTATATAGCTTATCGCCTACCGAGATACCCTTTGGTGCAATAATGTACTTTCTTTCTCCATCGGTATAACAGAGCAAAGCAATATTAGCACTTCTATTCGGATCGTATTCTATTGTCTCAACAACTGCAGCGACATTATCCTTTTTTCTAAGAAAATCAATTTTTCTATATAAATGCTTGTGTCCGCCACCTCGATGGCGAATTGTTATTTTTCCACTATTATTTCGACCTGCTTTATGCGATTGCTTCTCAGTTAGTTGCGCACATGGACCACCTTTATGAAGGTCCTTATTAATTATTTTAACAACTGAACGTCTACCGGGAGATGTTGGGCGTACTTTCAAAAGTGCCATTACTTAGACTCCCCCATTGAAATTTCAGTAAAATTAATTTCCTTTCCATCTTTAATACTTACATATGCTTTTTTCCAATCGCTTCTTTTACCCATAAAACGACCAAATCTTTTCTGTTTACCTTTCACATTGCAAACTTGAACACTATCAACGACGATTTTTTGATCTTTCCAAAGTAGTTCTATCGCCTGCTTTATCTCAGCCTTAGTTGCATTCTTTAGTACACGAAAAACAATCTGATTATTCAATTCGCCAATAAAAGTCGCCTTTTCTGATACTTGAGGTGCTAAGACAATTTGTAAAAGGCGTTCATTTTTATTAAAGGCTGTAGTATTCATGCCATTAATTCCTCAAATTTCTCTATGCCTGATTTAGTTAACAGTATTTGATCAAAACGTAACAGATTGACTGGGTCTGCTGAATTTGCCTCGACAACCCTAACATTCGGTATATTTCTTGACGAAAGATGGAAGTTTTTATCCACCTCTCCAGAAATAATCATGACATTAGATAATCCAAGTTTCTTTAATCTGTCTGACAATATTTTTGTACTAGGTTCTTCAACAGTCATAGCTTCGATAGCCATTAACCGCTCGTCTCTTACTAACTGTGACAGAATTGTGCATATTCCTGCACGATACATCTTGCGATTAACTTTATGAGTAAAAGATTCGTCAGCTCTATTCGGAAAAATCTGTCCACCGCCACGCCATAATGGGCTTGCTGCAGTTCCCGCTCGCGCCCTACCAGTACCTTTCTGCTTCCAAGGCTTTTTAGTAGATTTTCTAACTTCAGACCTGTCCTTTTGTGCTCTATTAGCACCTCGACCATTTGCTAAGTAGGATTTTACAAGTTGATGAATCAGCGCTTCATTATACGAACGACCAAACAGTGCGTCAGACACATTAATAGACGAAACTTTATCATCAGCTTCATTAATAAGTTTCAACTCCATCACTTATTCACCTTTTGACTTAAACCATCTTCTGAGCCTGGATTTTTCACACTATGTTTAATTAGCACATTACTTCCCTTTGATCCAGGTATAGATCCTTTAATAAGCAGTAAATTTCGCTCGCCATCAATTTTCAGTATCTCAAGATTCTGTGTAGTGCATCTCTCATTTCCAAGATGCCCAGACATTCTTTTCCCAGGAAAAACACGGCCTGGATCTTGAGCCATGCCTGTTGAACCAGGTTTTCTATGTGCCTTTGAGTTACCGTGACTGGCTCTATTTGACGAGAAATTGTGACGTTTAATTACACCCGCATATCCTTTACCAATAGAATAACCTGACACATCTACTTTTTGGCCTTCGCTAAAGATATTAGGTTTGATTTCTACACCAACTTTATATTGAGACAGGTCGTTCTCTGATAATCGAAATTCTTTAAGAACTTGTCCAGCCTCAATACCAGCTTTACTAAAATGACCTGCCGCTGGCTTATTAACCCTACCAGAGCGGCGATGGCCAAATGAAATTTGCACTGCCGCATATCCGTCAACTGCTTCTGATTTAATCTGTGCTATGCAGTTTTTTGATACATCAACTACGGTAACCGGCAAACTATCGCCAGATTCACTGAATATCCTCGTCATTCCGGCTTTACGACCAATTAGTCCTAGACTCATTCTCAACTCTTATTTAAAGGTGTTAATACTATATTTCTATTGCCAAACGAATTTATTTGGGCAAACGTTACAGCTTAATTTCTACATCAACGCCTGCAGGCAAATCTAATTTCATGAGAGCATCTACTGTTTTATCTGTTGGATCCATAATGTCCATCAGTCTTAAATGCGTTCTAATTTCAAATTGATCACGTGAAGTTTTATTCACATGAGGCGACCGCAACACATCAAATCGCTCTATTCTGGTCGGCAATGGAACAGGCCCTTTTACTACAGCACCAGTTCGTTTTGCCGTTTCCACAATTTCAATCGCGGATTTATCAATTAATCGGTAGTCAAAAGCTTTAAGTCTGATTCTAATTTTTTGGCTTTCCATTATATCTTCCAGGATATTGGATTAGTATTCATGGAATACAGGCTTTAAAATAAACAACCCGTCATCCTGCTCAACTTTTATTCTATAACTGTAGCAACAACACCTGCGCCGACTGTTCTGCCACCTTCACGAATAGCGAATCGCAATCCTTCTTCCATCGCAATTGGTGCAATCAGATTAACTGATACTGAGATATTATCTCCAGGCATCACCATCTCTGTTCCAGCTGGCAATTCAATAGCGCCCGTTACGTCAGTGGTTCTAAAGTAAAACTGTGGACGATAACCTGGAAAGAAGGGTGTATGTCGTCCACCTTCATCTTTACTTAGCACGTAGATCTCTGCCGTAAACTTGGTATGCGGCAATATGCTACCTGGCTTGGCCAAAACTTGGCCACGCTCAACTTCTTCTCGCTTGGTGCCACGCAGTAACACGCCCACATTATCACCTGCCTGGCCTTGATCAAGCAGCTTCCTAAACATTTCAACACCTGTACAGACAGTTTTCAGTGTCGGCTTAAGCCCTACTATTTCTATTTCTTCGCCAACCTTTATGACGCCTCGCTCTATCCTTCCAGTAACAACCGTACCACGACCTGATATTGAGAATACATCCTCAACAGGCATAATGAACGCACCATCAATTGCACGCTCTGGCTCAGGTATATAGGTATCTAGCGCTTCTGCTAACTTGAGGATGGATGGTATACCAATTTCACTTTCATCACCTTCCAGTGCTTTTAACGCTGAACCCACAATGATAGGTGTATCATCACCAGGAAAATCATATTTAGAGAGCAATTCTCTAATTTCCATTTCCACCAACTCGATTAATTCCGCATCATCAACCATGTCCGCTTTGTTCATGTAAACTATGATGTAAGGAACACCAACCTGGCGCGCCAACAAAATATGTTCGCGAGTTTGCGGCATTGGGCCGTCTGCGGCTGAACATACAAGAATCGCACCATCCATCTGCGCCGCACCGGTGATCATGTTTTTCACATAATCCGCATGACCTGGACAATCTACGTGCGCATAATGCCGATTTATTGTCTCATACTCCACATGCGCCGTGTTAATCGTAATTCCACGTGTACGCTCTTCCGGCGCCGAGTCAATTTGAGCATAGCTCTTCGCTTCTCCACCAAATTGCTTCGTCAATATCGTTGTAATTGCTGCCGTCGTCAGTGTAGTCTTGCCATGATCCACATGACCAATTGTCCCTACATTGACATGCGGCTTGGACCGCTCAAATTTACTTTTTGCCATGATTTTCCTTTACACTGACCATTTACTGTTTCACTTTTTGTTAATTATAGCTTCGGCTACATTCTTAGGTGCTTCTGAATAATGCTTGAACTCCATGGTATACGTGGCTCGGCCCTGCGTAGCAGAACGTAGCGAAGTTGAGTAGCCAAACATTTCCGCTAGCGGCACTTCCGATCTAATGATCTTTATACCGGGCAAATCCTCCATACCCTGTATCATTCCTCTTCTTGACGATAAATCTCCCACCACATTACCCATATAATCTTCCGGTGTCTCAACCTCAACAGCCATCATCGGCTCAAGCAAAACAGGATTTGCTTTACGCATTCCGTCTTTAAAAGCCATTGAGGCCGCCATTTTAAAAGCATTCTCATTTGAGTCGACATCATGGTAAGAACCATCGAATAACGTTACTTTCACGTCAACCACTGGAAAACCAGCCAGAACCCCATTCGGCAGTGTTTCATTCAGGCCTTTTTCTACTGCAGGAATAAAGTCGCGAGGAACTACGCCACCTTTAATTTGATCTATAAACTCAAATCCCTTTCCGGTTTCATTTGGCTCCATTTTTAGCCAAACATGTCCATATTGACCACGACCTCCAGATTGCTTAACGAACTTACCCTCAACTTCAACCATTTTCCTGATTGCTTCTCGGTAAGCCACTTGCGGCGCACCCACATTTGCCTCGACACCAAATTCTCGCTTCATTCGATCGACGATAATTTCCAGATGCAATTCACCCATACCCGAAATAATTGTCTGACCCGACTCTTCATCGGTACGAACCCTAAACGACGGATCTTCTTGTGCTAAGCGATTCAGCGCGATTCCCATTTTTTCTTGATCTATTTTTGTTTTAGGCTCTACCGCTACATGTATCACGGGCTCTGGAAATTCCATGCGCTCAAGCGTTATTATATTTTTTGGGTCGCATAGCGTATCACCCGTTGTTGCTTCTTTTAAACCGACAGCCGCCGCTATATCACCCGCCCTAACCTCTTTTATTTCTTCACGCTGATTCGCATGCATTTGCAAAATACGACCAATTCTATCTTTTTTTCCTTTAACAGGATTATAGATAGTATCACCTGTTCTAACAACACCAGAATACACTCTAAAGAATATTAGTTGGCCGACATAAGGGTCTGTCGCAATCTTAAACGACAAACCAGAAAACGGCTCATCATCCTTTGGCTGCCGCTCGCTTGGCTTATCATCTTCATCTACACCGTCAATCGCATGCACGTCAACTGGCGAAGGCAGATAATCAATAACTGCATCCAGCATTGCCTGCACACCTTTATTTTTAAAGGCTGTGCCACACAACATTGGAACAATTTCATTATTTAACGTACGTACTCGCAATCCCAGCTTAATATCAGCAAGTGATAAATCACCTTCCTCAAGATACTTATTCATTAACTCTTCGCTTGCCTCTGCTGCTGTTTCTAGCATATTATCACGCCATTTTTTCGCCTCATCAAGCATTTCTGGCGCTATCTCTCTTTCTTCGAACTTAATTCCACGCGTTGCCTCATCCCAATATATAGCCTTCATCTTGACCAGATCGATAACACCTTCGAAATTCTCTTCAGCTCCAATAGGCAGCTGTATAGGAATTGGCGCAGCTTTCAAGCGAGTCTTAATCTGATCGTGAACACGCATAAAATTCGCACCCGACCTATCCATCTTATTAACAAATGCAAGTCGCGGCACTTTATACTTATTTGCCTGACGCCAAACGGTTTCTGTCTGCGGCTGAACACCACCCACCGCACAAAAAACTGTACACGCCCCATCAAGAACACGCAACGATCTTTCTACCTCAATCGTAAAATCTACGTGCCCAGGTGTATCAATAATATTAATGCGGTGCTCTGGATAGTTATCATCCATCCCACTCCAGAAACAAGTAGTTGCAGCTGAGGTAATGGTAATACCCCGCTCTTGCTCTTGCTCCATCCAATCCATTGTAGCTGCACCATCATGCACCTCCCCTATTTTATGAGAGACACCTGTATAGAAAAGCACACGCTCTGTAGTCGTAGTTTTTCCCGCATCAATGTGAGCCATGATGCCAATGTTGCGATAACGATCTATTGGTGTTTTTCTTGCCACAATATCAGAACCTTAATAACTATTATTGAAAATTTCTTTTGAGTTTCGCTACCTATATTTAGGAACAACAACCCATTATTTAAAATCTAAAATGCGAGAACGCTTTATTTGACTCAGCCATACGATGAACCTCTTCACGTTTTTTAACTGCGCCGCCACGACCCTCAGCTGCCTCAGACATTTCACCCGCCAAACGCATATCCATCGATTTTTCACTTCTTTTTCTCGCCGCATCTCGCAACCAACGCATAGCCAACGCATTACGTCGAATCGACCTAACTTCCACCGGCACTTGATAATTAGCTCCACCTACGCGACGACTTTTAACTTCTACTATTGGGCGAACATTTGACAATGCCAGAGTAAAAACCTCTATAGGATCCTTACCCATTTTTTTCTCAATTTGGTCAAGCGCGCCATATATAATTCTTTCCGCTACCGATTTTTTACCACGCGTCATCAGCACATTGACGAACTTTGCCAGCTCGGTATTATGATATTTAGGATCCGGCAATATTTCTCGTTTTGGTACTTCTCTACGTCTAGGCATTATTCCTACACCCCATTTATTGTTACAATCTATTTTTTATCTAAGTTGACTTAGGTCGCTTTGAGCCATATTTTGACCGCCCTTGCTTACGGTCTTTCACTCCTGCCGTATCCAAGCTTCCGCGCACAGTATGATACCGCACACCAGGCAGATCTTTCACTCGGCCGCCACGTATCAGCACTACAGAATGTTCCTGCAAATTATGGCCTTCACCGCCTATATAGCTTGAGACCTCATAGCCATTAGTCAACCTAACACGCGCAACCTTTCTGAGCGCTGAGTTTGGCTTCTTAGGCGTTGTTGTATATACCCTTGTACATACACCACGCTTTTGCGGGCTATTTTCTAGTGCAGGCACATTACTTTTCACCCTTTTTGCTGCACGTGGCTTGCGTACTAATTGACTAATTGTCGGCATTTCCGTTTCCTAAAAAACTTAGACGGCATCTCTGCCGTCTCTTATTAAACGCTATTTTATCTATTTGAAAATTTTTTTTATTTTCGCCTAATCTGCAACAACACTTACCCGTCTCTACATACATTTTTTTTGCAGAGCTTGGTAAAAAAAGAAAGGCGAGTTTAGGGGGTTTATTCCTCCCTGTCAAGACATAGATGGCTTTACTTAACTATTATTAGCTTTAACTTTCAGCTTGGTTTTTTTCTGCTGCTACCCATTTCATTTGCCTGCTTCAAATTTAGCTATTTATAGCACTAAATGTTCTTTTAAAGCCCTCTTAAAATCAATTGTTAATCACGGAAATTCTGAAATTGCAATGGAATTTCCGATATGTTTTTTTTAATCAACTTTATGGCATCTTGAAGCGCATCTCGTTTCGCACCACTAACACGAACCAGATCACCCTGTATTGATGCCTGCACTTTGAGTTTATTTTCTTTTAAAGTCTTCACTATTTTTTTTGCCAGGCTCGTCTCCACCCCAATCTTCACTGTAAGTCGTTGCTTAGTTTTATTCCCGCTAACCTTTTCTACCTCACCTAGCTCTAAACGACGTGTATCTATTTGTCGCTTGGTAAATTTTATTCTAACTATGTCAGCCACTTGACCAAGCTTAAACTCATCATCTGCATATATCGTCAGATCATAATCCGCTTGCTCAACTCTCGCATCTGATCCTTTAAAATCGAAGCGCGTACTTACCTCTTTATTAACCTGGTCAATCGCATTTCTGACTTCTTGCTTATCTACTTCCGAAACAATATCGAACGAAGGCATTATCGCTCCCATGTTAATTACTATTTTCCTAGTAAAATCACACCTTACTATACTCTCAATATTTTTGCTTCCTTTCTGCGGCTATACGCAGACGCAATGCATTTAGTTTAATAAACCCTGCCGCATCTTGCTGATCATATATCCCGTCATCATCTTCAAATGTCGAAATATCTGGCGTATAGAGCGTATTTGTCTTTGAATCCCTACCTACAACAATAATATTCCCTTTATACAGCTTCACGCGCACCCAACCGCTTATATTGACCTGCGATGCATCTATCATCGTTTGCAACATTTCTCTTTCTGGACTCCACCAATAGCCGTTGTATATTAGCTTTGCATAACGCGGCATCAGGTCATCCTTCAAATGCGCAACTTCTCGATCCAGGGTAATTGACTCTATAGCACGATGGGCGCGCAGAAGAATGGCGCCTCCAGGCGTTTCATAACACCCTCTGGACTTCATTCCCACATAACGGTTTTCTACAAGATCTAGGCGTCCAATCCCATGCTTCCCACCCAGCTTATTCAATTGCTCAAGCACATTTGCTGGTGTTAATTTCTCGCTATTTAATGCAACCACATCGCCATGTACATAGTCAAGATCTAAATACTCTGCTTCGTCGGGCGCATTCTCTGGCGACACACTCCATCGCCACATTGACTCTTCCGGTTCCTTTGCTGGATCTTCAAGCATGCGACCTTCATAAGAAATATGCAACAGGTTCGCATCCATACTATATGGCGAACCCGTTTTCTTTTTCATCTCAACCGGAATTCCGTGCTGCTCCGCGTAGCTAAGCAATTTTTCTCGCGAGGTTAGATCCCATTCACGCCAAGGTGCAATTACGTGTATATCCGGCTGTTGCGCATAATAGCCCAGCTCAAAACGCACCTGATCATTGCCTTTACCTGTGGCGCCATGTGAAACAGCATCCGCATTCGTTTCTCTGGCTATTTCAATTTGTCTTTTTGCGATTAAGGGTCGAGCAATACTGGTTCCCAATAAGTACTCGCCCTCATATACTGTATTTGCACGAAACATTGGAAAAACGTAATCACGTACAAATTCTTCACGCAAATCTTCGATATAGATTTCTTTTACGCCCAGCTGCTTAGCTTTTGCACGTGCTGGCTCCACCTCTTCACCTTGGCCAACATCTGCAGTGAACGTAACAACTTCACACTGATAGGTATCTTGCAGCCATTTCAGAATAACCGAAGTATCTAACCCACCGGAAAACGCCAAAACTACTTTATTTATTTTTTTCATACTAATTCTTAAAATTAACCTTGTTATGACTGATTAGGTTCACTTGAGCTAAGCTTCTATTTCCACCTTACCAAGCAACAAATACTCAATGAGTGCTTTTTGTACATGCATACGATTCTCAGCTTCTTCCCAAACAATAGACTGAGGACCATCAATGACTTCTGCAGACACCTCTTCTCCACGATGAGCGGGTAAACAGTGCATAAATAACGCATCATCTTTAGCACAAGCCATCATCTCGGCGTTTACACAAAAATCAGCAAAATCTTTTTTACGCCGCTCTGTTTCCGCTTCAAAACCCATACTTGTCCATACATCCGTTGTCACAAGGTCCACATCTTTCACTGCTTTAAGTGGATCTGTAAATTCTTTATAACACTCTTCACTCGTTATTCCTGCTAATTCAGGTTTGACCTCATACCCTGGCGGCGTTGATACATGCATTTTAAAATCAAATATCTCAGCGGCTTGCAACCATGTACTACACATGTTGTTTGAATCTCCTACCCATGCAACTGTCTTGCCTGCAATACTGCCACGCTGCTCTATATAGGTAAAAATGTCACTCATAATCTGACAGGGGTGGTATTCATCCGTCAAACCATTTATAACAGGCACTCTTGAATTTTCCGCGAAACGCTGAATAATATCGTGTTCATGGGTACGAATCATAATGACATCCACCATACGTGAAATCACCCGCGCCGAATCTTCTACAGGCTCACCGCGACCCAATTGCGTGTCTTTTGTTGAAAGATATATTGCAGCGCCACCTAGTTGCTGCATACCCGCCTCAAATGACAAGCGAGTACGAGTAGAATTCTTATCAAATATCATCGCCAGCGTTCGGTCAGCTAACGGCCAATAACGCCGATACCGCTTAAATTCTTTTTTAATCCAGCACGCACGTTCAAATATATACTCAAACTCTTCGCGGCTAAAATCCTTAAACTGTAGAAAATGCTTTAGTTGCATAGTTTTATACGTGTTGATAGACGGAGCCTCCCACTTTCATCGCCACAGTCTACTCAATCAGCTAAAAAATCCTTTATTAACGTAGAAGTAATATCTATCGCTTGATCTGCCTCTTCCTGTTGCATCATCAATGCAGGCAATAAACGCACCACTTTATCTGATGTCACATTAATCAACAGCCCTTGTGCCAAAGCTTGCTTAACCAGGTCACCACATGACTTAGAAAGCTCAATACCAATCATCAACCCTTGCCCTCGAATCTCGACAACACCCGGTTCTGCGGCAAGCACTTCTGCAAATCTTTGACGCATGTAATCTCCCAATTTCATCGCATTATCTAAAAGATTATCTTCCGCGATGACATCAAGTGTTGTAATTGCAGCCGCACAAGCTAGCGGATTCCCGCCAAATGTGGAAGCGTGATTTCCTGGTTTAAACACCTCTGCAGCCGCTCCCCTCGCTAGACAAGCACCTATTGCCACACCCGAACCCAAGCCTTTAGCCAAGGTCATGATATCCGGCTTAATATCGCTATGCTGAAAAGCGAACCACTTCCCGCTACGGCCGATGCCGCTTTGCACCTCATCCAGCATTAAGAGCCAGCCATATTGATCACATATTTCACGCAATCCTTGCAAATATTTCTTTTGAGGGATATTAACACCGCCTTCGCCTTGATAAGGCTCAACAAGCACCGCCACAATATTCTTGTTACTAACTGCGATCTGACTAACCGCCTCCAAATTATTATACGGAACGCGCACGAAACCGGTCAGCAATGGCTCAAACCCCGCCTGTACTTTTCGATTACCACTAGCCGTCAACGTCGCCATGGAGCGACCATGAAACGACTGCTCCATCACTATGATTGAAGGAAGATCAACACCTTTATTATGGCCATATAATCTAGCGAGCTTTATCGCTGTTTCATTCGCCTCAGCACCTGAATTACAAAAATAGACATTATCCATACCGGCTAGACCGGTTATTTGCGTCGCCAACTTTTCTTGTTTATCAATATGATAAAGATTTGACGTATGGATCAGAGTTCCGGCTTGCTCACAAAGTGTTTTAGCCAACCGCGGGTGACAATGACCCAAGCCACATACCGCAATACCTGCCAATGCATCAAGATAACGTTTTCCTTGATCATCCCACAGCCAAACCCCTTCACCTTTAACAAAGGTGACTGGTAGCTGCGAATACGTATTCATCAGATTAGACACAGAATAATACTCAGTTTTTAGAAGTGAAATGCAATACGGCGGTACTAACCGCCGTTAAAGGTGCATAATTTATTGAAGAACGCATCTTTACCTATTTGTCAGGCTTTTTCAAGTTTTTTTTCCATTAGTTATCAATTCTTCACCGAACTTTTAAATTGTCTTACTTAAAGTTGCTAAAGAAATATTTGCAGCATGTTAGAATATGACAGTTATTGTACTTGGTTTTATTAATAACGTTCACTTCACAATTCACTGTTCACTGTTCACTGTTTCTTAATTTCTTAAAGAATCATAAAAATAAATGGATCAATTCGCAAAGGAAACTTTGCCCATCAGCCTCGAAGAGGAGATGCGGAAGTCCTATTTAGATTACGCCATGAGCGTGATTGTAGGGCGTGCTCTACCCGATGTACGTGACGGCCTAAAACCAGTTCATCGCCGTGTTTTATATGCCATGCATGAACTCTCCAACGACTGGAACCGTCCCTACAAAAAATCCGCACGTATTGTTGGTGATGTAATTGGTAAGTATCATCCACATGGCGATACCGCTGTTTATGACACCATCGTCCGCATGGCACAAGATTTCTCACTGCGCTACATGTTGGTGGATGGGCAAGGTAACTTTGGGTCGGTTGACGGTGATAACGCAGCCGCCATGCGATACACCGAAATACGCATGTCGCGCATTGCTCATGAGCTTTTAGTTGATCTTGATAAAGAAACCGTTGATTTCGGGCCCAACTATGATGAGTCTGAACATGAGCCACTGATTCTACCCACCAAGATTCCGAATCTTCTCATCAATGGCTCCTCAGGCATTGCAGTGGGTATGGCGACCAATATTCCGCCACACAACCTAACTGACATTGTTGATGCCTGCCTTACTTTATTACAAAACTCAGATACCAGCATTGACGAGTTAATCGAAATTGTTCAAGCACCTGATTTTCCAACAGCGGGCATTATTTATGGCACCGTTGGCGTCATTGATGGTTACCGTACTGGGCGTGGGCGTGTTGTCATGCGTGCGCGCACGCATTTTGAAGACCTGGATAAAGGCAACCGACAAAGCATTATTGTTGACGAGTTACCTTATCAAGTTAACAAAGCCAATCTATTGATTCGTATTGGAGAATTGGTTCGAGACAAAAAACTCGAAGGCATTTCTGACTTACGTGACGAGTCCGACAAGTCTGGAATGCGTGTCGTTATCGAGCTTAAACGCGGTGAAGTGCCTGAAGTCGTACTGAACAACTTGTATAAAGAAACACAGATGCAAGATACGTTTGGCATGAACATGGTTGCCTTGTTAGACGGACAGCCTCAATTACTGAATTTAAGGCAAATACTTGACGCATTCCTACGTCATCGACGTGAAGTTGTCACACGACGTACCATCTTTGAGCTAAAAAAGGCACGCGATCGCGGTCATTTACTCGAAGGTCTTGCCGTTGCTTTATCTAATGTCGACGAAATTATCGCTCTCATCAAAGCTGCGCCAACACCTCCTGTGGCGAAAGAAGGCCTGATGTCTAAAATCTGGCGCTCGGCGCTCGTGGAAGAAATGCTATCTCGCGCTATGGCAGATGCCGCAGCATTTCGTCCTGATGGATTAGCCGCAGAATTTGGCTTGGCCAAGCAAGGCTATCGTTTATCTGACGCACAAGCGCAAGCCATCTTGGAATTGCGCTTACAACGCCTCACCGGGCTAGAGCAAAATAAAATTGTCGAAGAATATAAAGACGTGATGGATAAAATCATCGACTTTCTTGATATTTTGGCTGACTCAGGGCGTATTACCACCATCATCACCGAAGAACTCAGCACCATTAAAGAACGCTTTGGCGACAAACGTCGCAGTGAAATCGTCGTCAATGCTCAGGACTTAAGTCTTGAAGACTTAATCACCCCAGCAGACGTTGTAGTAACACTTTCACACAGTGGCTACATCAAATCACAGTTGCTCGACGAGTATCAAGCGCAAAAACGTGGTGGTCGCGGCAAACAAGCCACTGGCACCAAAGACAATGATTTCATTGACAATCTATTTATCGCAAACACGCACGACTACATTCTGTGCTTCTCGAGCCTTGGCCGTGTTTATTGGATCAAAGTTTATTCTGTCCCTCAAGGAAGTCGCTCATCCCGGGGGAAGCCGATCATCAACCTAGTGAACTTGGAAGATGGCGAAAAAATCAATGCTATCCTGCCAGTAAAATCATTTGATGAGACACGCTACATCTTTATGGCAACCTCCTTAGGCACCGTGAAGAAAACACCATTATCCGACTTCTCACGCCCACGTAGCAATGGCATCATTGCCATCGGCTTGAATGAAGGCGACTTCTTAATTGGTGTTGCGCTAACCGAAGGAAAACATGACGTCATGCTATTCTCGGATAATGGCAAAGCCATGCGCTTTGATGAAAATGACGTGCGACCAATGGGTCGTGTTGCGCGTGGTGTCCGTGGCATGAAACTAAAGCCGGGCAATAAAGTTATCTCCATGCTTGTTGCCGATGGCGAAGAACTTGCTGTGCTAACCGCTACGGAAAATGGCTACGGCAAACGCACGCCAATCAATGAATACACGCGTCATAACCGTGGCACTCAAGGCATGATCGCCATCAAAACTAGCGAACGTAACGGTAAGGTTGTCGCCGCAAAACTAGTTAAATCAGATGACGATATTATGTTGATTACTACCGGCGGCGTTCTCATTCGCACGCGCGTTAGCGAAATACGTGAAATGAGTCGTGCGACCCAAGGCGTTACCTTGATTAATTTAGATCCAGATGAAAAACTTGCGGGACTAGAACGAGTCATTGAAACCGATGTTGAAGATGACAACGAAGAATAATCGAATACAAAATTAATCTTTTTTGCATTTTCTAATTACTATTATAGGTGCTTGATGACACATATTTATAATTTTAGCGCTGGTCCAGCCGTTTTGCCAAAAAGCGTACTTCAGCGCGCAAGTGATGAAATGCTTAATTGGCATGGCAGTGGCATGTCTGTCATGGAAATGAGTCATCGCGGCAAAGAATTCATATCCATCGCCGAAAAAGCTGAACATGATTTGCGCGATCTAATCGGTATACCAAAAAACTATAAGGTTTTGTTTCTACAAGGTGGTGCTTCCAGCCAATTTGCCATGGTGCCCATGAATTTGCTGCGCGGTAAAAACAATGCAGACTATATCAATACCGGACAGTGGTCTCAGAAAGCAATTAAGGAAGCAAAAAAATACTGCGCCGTCAATGTTGCCGCATCATCTGAAGACAAAAACTTTTCTTATGCGCCTACACAAGATGAATGGCAATTGGATCCAAATGCTGCCTTTGTGCATTACACATCAAATGAAACCATTGGCGGCGTTGAGTTCAACTGGGTACCCGACTTAACTAATCTAGGTGATGACATTCCCTTAGTCGCCGACATGTCGTCTAATTTTTTATCTCGCCCACTGGATGTCACGCAATTTGGTTTGATTTATGCGGGCGCTCAAAAAAATATTGGCCCGGCTGGGTTGGCACTTGTCATTGTGCGCGAAGATTTATTGGGAACCACCATTGCTGGAACACCCTCAATCTTTGACTATCAGTTACAAGCCGACAATCATTCCATGGTTAACACACCACCAACCTACGCCATGTACATCATGGGGTTGGTGTTTGAATGGTTAAAAGATATGGGCGGCATTGATGTCATTGAACAAACCAACATTAACAAAGCTAATTTATTATACGATTTACTCGATTCAACAGAATTTTATCAGTGCCCCGTAGCCACTGCTGATCGTTCACGGATGAATATACCCTTCACACTCAACAACTCCGAGCTAGATAATGAGTTCCTCAAGCAAGCTGACAACCTTGGCTTGATTCAGTTAAAAGGTCATCGTTCCGTAGGTGGTATGCGCGCATCTATCTACAATGCCATGCCCATAGCGGGTGTTTCAACATTAGTGACTTTCATGAAGGAGTTTGCAGCCCGCCATGCCTGATGCAAATAAAGTTTTTAATATTCTGATCATTAATCAAATTTCTCCAGTAGGCTTGAAAAATTTCCTTCCCGATTACTATCAAGTTGGTAATGACCTTGCTAACCCTGATGCCATTTTGGTGCGCTCACACAACATGCACGCAATGGAAATTCCGGAAAGCGTAATCGCCATTGGTCGTGCAGGTGCTGGCACAAACAACATTCCCGTAGATGCCATGAATCAACGCGGCATCCCAGTATTTAACACACCGGGTGCCAACGCTAATGCTGTCAAAGAACTGGTACTCGCCAGCATCCTTTTGGCTGCACGTAACTTAACACCAGCACTTAATTTTATTGATGGCTTGCAAGGTGATGACGCAGCATTGCACAAGCAAGCGGAAGACGGCAAAAAACGTTTTTCTGGTATTGAGCTGCCAGGGCGCACGCTGGGCATTATTGGTCTGGGAGAAATTGGTCGCTTAGTTGCTGATGCCGCGCTTAAACTGGGCATGAAGGTCGTTGGTTTTGATCCCAACCTAACCGTTGATGCCGCTTGGAACCTATCCTCAGATGTTAAAAAAGCACAAAGTATTGAGGAACTACTACGTCGAAGCGAGTTCATCACGCTGCATGTACCGCTATTAGATGCCACACGACACATGATTAACGAAAACTGCTTGAAGGATATCAATCCAGACAGCATTCTATTAAATTTCTCACGCGACGGCATTGTTGAAGAAAATGCTATTCTGGCAGGAATTGAAGCAAAGAAAATTAAATATTATGTCTGTGATTTTCCCAGTCAAAAATTGCAACATCAGAAAGCAGTGATCACACTACCGCATCTTGGTGCCTCAACATTGGAAGCCGAAGAAAACTGTGCCGTCATGGTAGTGAATCAATTAATGGATTATCTACAGAATGGCAATATTACCAACACGGTTAATTTTCCCAGTGTTGTGATGGAACGTGAATCGTCTTACCGGGTGGCTATTGCCAACGCAAATGTTCCTAATATATTGGGGCAAGTTTCAACGAACATGGCAAATGCCAACTTAAATATACATACAATGACCAACAAATCACGCGGCGAAATGGCCTACACACTGGTCGATGTTGACAGCCCAGTGCCACAACAAGTTATCGACGACCTCGCCGCTATCTCCGGTGTATTAATGGCTCGCTACTTACCTCTTCGCACCGAATAATTTCACAAGCTAATCATCTTTATTTTTCATGAGCGAACAACTAAACCAACTACGCGACCAGATTGATGCTATCGACAATGAGATTCTCAAGTTAGTTAATATACGCGCTGAACATGCCCTAGAGATTGGGCGTAGAAAAGGAAGCGGCGTAGTTTACCGTCCTGAGCGCGAAGCTCAAATCATCGTAAGATTACAAGAACTAAACTCTGGCCCACTGCCTAACGAACGTATCGCACAGCTTTTTACTGAAGTCATGTCAATATGCCGCGCCATGGAAAAACCCATGAGTGTGGCTTATCTCGGCCCACGCGGGACATTTTCAGAAGAAGCCGCGGTAAAACGCTTTGGTCATGCCATCTCAACCGTGGCCTGTGGTTCTATTGACGATGTTTTCCGTCAAGTAGAATCTGACAATGCAAACTATGGTGTCGTGCCAGTTGAGAATTCAACCGAAGGCGCCATTGGCCGCACGATGGATTTGTTATTGCAAACATCGTTAACTGTCTGTGGCGAAATTCAACTCCCTGTACATCAGTCTTTAATGGCGCAAGACACCGATCTCTCGCACATCACAAAAATCTATTCACATCCGCAATCTTTAGCGCAGTGTCATGAATGGCTTAACGCCAATTTACCAAAAATTGAGCGCATTCATGCATCAAGTAATGCAGAGGCCGCCCGATTAGCGGCTGCAGATAAAAATGTCGCTGCCATTGCAGGCAAACAAGCGGCAGAGGTTTCCAATCTTGCCATTTGTGCTGAGAATATAGAAGACGACCCAAAAAACACCACCCGCTTTCTTATTATTGGCACTCAGCTTGTTTCTCCATCAGGCAAAGACAAAACCTCATTAGTTATGTCAACCAGCAATCGTCCTGGTTCAGTTCATGAGTTATTGACATTTTTAGTTCAACATGATGTGAGCATGTCGCGTTTTGAATCCCGTCCATCGCGCACTGGTTTCTGGGAATATGTATTTTATGTGGATGTTGAAGGCCATCAAGATGATGACAATGTCTCAGCTGCCCTAACCAAGATACGTGATAAGGCCGACTTCTTAAAAATACTCGGCTCTTATCCAGCCGCATAACTTGCTTTTTTGTGTTAATTCTTTATTAAGATCAAATTTATTTTATGAATTTATGTGACTTTGCGCCGGAATATATCCGAGCAATCCAGCCTTATCAACCCGGCAAGCCTATTTCAGAACTGGCTAGAGATATGGGGCTTGATAAACATAACATTATCAAGCTGGCCTCTAATGAAAATCCACTAGGCACTAGCCCATTAGCGCTAGAAGCCATGATGATTGCGCTCAATGAAGTCGCGCTTTATCCAGACGGCAGTGGTTTTGAACTAAAAGCCGCGTTATCTATGCGCCATGCGGTTGACCCAGAACAAATTATTTTAGGTAATGGCTCTAATGATGTGTTGGACCTTGCCGCGAGGGTTTTCTTAAAACCGGGTGCTGCAGCAGTCTTTTCACAACATGCCTTTGCGGTTTATCCGCTGGTAACACAAGCTATCGGCGCACACGGCATCTCGGTTCCTGCCAGGGATTATGGTCATGACCTTCACGCCATGTTGGATGCCATCACCCCCGAAACACGCATCGTCTTCATTGCCAGCCCAAATAATCCCACTGGCACCGTTTCCAGTGAAGAAGATTTATTGCGCTTCCTAGAACGCGCATCACGGGACGTGCTGGTTGTATTGGATGAAGCTTACAATGAATATCTGCCGAACACGCACAAAACAAACAGCATTGCTTGGTTAAAACAATTCCCTAATCTCATCATTACACGCACCTTTTCCAAAGTCTATGGCTTGGCTGGTATGCGCGTGGGATTTGGATTAGCTCACCCCGATATCGCCAATCTTATGAATCGCGTCCGTGAGCCGTTTAATGTCAACAGTATCGGTCTTGCTGGTGCATTAGCTGCACTGCAAGACAATGAATTCGTAGAACGCTCCTTCGCACTTAACCGAGCAGGCATGCTGCAAATGGCGGACGGATTAAGAAAACTCGACGTTGAGTATATTCCATCGTACGGGAATTTCATTACATTTCGTGTCGCAGGCGACAGCTCAAACACCACAAAAGTTTATGAGAGCTTATTGCGACAAGGTGTTATCGTACGCCCACTCGGCATTTATGAAATGCCTCAACATCTTCGGGTGACCATTGGTTTGGCATCTGAAAATCAAAAATTTTTAGCGTCACTAGAAAATGCAATTGGAGAATTGGTTTGATCATTATCATGAATCACGATGTGACCGAAGAACAAATCGGCACCGTCGTCACAAAAATTCAAAACTTAGGTCATGAAGTCAATATATCCCGTGGTACCAACCGCGTCGTTATTGGTGCCATAGGTGATGAACACAAGCTTGACCCGGAAATATTTGACCCCCTCCCAGGGGTTGAATTTTCCATGCACATTGTTAAGCAATACAAAATTGTCTCACGTGAATCACACGAGAAAAACACGGTCATTGATGCCAGTGGCATACCTATTGGCGGCAACCAAATACAAGTTATCGGCGGTCCTTGCTCGGTTGAAACACCTGAGCAAATGGACTTAGCCGCACAAAGTGTCGCCGCTGCCGGTTGTCGTTTAATGCGCGGTGGGGCTTTCAAGCCTCGTACCAGCCCCTACACCTTTCAAGGCAAGGGCGTGGAAGGTTTAGAAATATTCCGCCAAGCCGCCAGCAAATACAATCTACCCATCGTCACCGAATTGATGGACGTACGTATGCTCGACACTTTCATGCAACATGACGTGGATGTCATACAGATCGGCACGCGCAATATGCAAAACTTTGATTTACTCAAAGAAGTGGGGCGCATCAATAAACCCGTCATTCTTAAACGTGGTATATCCGCCACCATTTCCGAATGGTTAATGGCAGCCGAATACATTGCTGCCGGTGGCAACCACAATATCATTTTCTGTGAGCGTGGTATCCGCACCTTTGAGACCGCTTATCGCAATGTGTTAGATGTCACCTGTATTCCTGTGCTTAAAAAAGAAACCCACTTGCCCGTCATCGTTGACCCGTCACACGCGGGCGGTAAAGCATGGATGGTTCCCGCACTGTCACGCGCAGCCATTGCAGCGGGGGCAGATGGCTTGTTAGTAGAGACACACCCGAACCCATGCGAAGCTTGGTGTGATGCCGATCAAGCCCTAAACCCACAGGAATTCAAAGACCTGATGGGGTCACTAAAAGGCATTGCAGAAGCGATCGGACGAACCATTTAGGAAAACTCAAACGGCATACATATGACCAACACAACAATTAACAAACTCGTCATTATTGGTGTTGGTCTCATCGGCGGATCATTCGCCATGGCATTACGTCAAGCCGGCATGGTTAAGCATATCACTGGCGTCGGGCGTAGCGCGGAAAACATGCAACGCGCCCTGGATCAAGGTGTCATTGATGAAACGGCCACCGACATGGCCTCAGCACTACAAAATGCCGATGTTATCCTGTTAGCCATGCCCGTCGGCCAGACGGAACGCATCATGGCACAAATATCCCCGCACCTGCAAGCTGACACCCTCATCACCGACGCCGGCAGCACCAAACAAGATGTCATTGCCGCTACGCGTCGCCACTTAAATCAAAAAAACCTAACAAACTTTGTCCCCGGTCACCCCATCGCCGGCGCCGAACAAAGCGGTGTGTTGGCCGCAAAAGCAGACCTGTATAACAACAAACACGTCATCCTCACCCCACTAGACGAAACCCGGCCTGAAGCCACTCAAGCAATCACCAACCTATGGCAAGCCTGCGGCGCAACCGTGTCACAAATGCCTGCCAAGGAGCATGACAACGTCCTAGCCGCCACCAGTCATCTGCCGCATATTCTAGCCTTTGCGCTGATGAACCACCTGCATACCAGCACCGAAAAAAACCCTGAGAATTTGCTGCGCTTTGCCGGTAGCGGCTTTCGTGACTTCACCCGCATCGCCAGCAGTTCACCGGAAATGTGGCGAGATATTTGTATTGCCAATCGTCATGCGCTGATTTCTCAGATGGATGCTTATCAGAAGGAGCTTGAGGTTTTGCGGGAGATTTTGGAGAAGGAGGATGAAGGGAAACTGGAGGAAGCTTTTTCTCAGGCTAGGGAAGTTAGGGATGATTGGTTACGGGGAAAGGGGTGATTTGAGTTTGGGGCTTTAATCTTTGGCTTGTTGTAGTGTTAGAACTCACACTCTTCATTTAAGTTTATATCTTTCTAGATCTCAAATTGTGCTAACGCTTTATTTTAGTTAAGCTATAGCTATGCCGACAATATTGCGAATCAACGCTTATCGTTTTTATTTCTATAGCAACGAGCAGGGTGAGCCGGCACATGTACATATACAGCGTGAGAGAATGTTAGCAAAATTCTGGTTACAGTCAGTGATGCTTGCCAGCTCTACTCGCTTTTCTCCTCAAGAGTTACGTAAATTAGAGATGTTGGTATCTGAAAATAATAATGTTTTATTGGAGGCTTGGAATGAATATTTTAGCCGTTGAGCTTCATCCGTTAGCACACAATGTGACATGCACTGAAGACGTTTTAAGTGTCGAGTTACTTGATGGACGCACGATTACCGTGCCGGTATCTTGGTTTCCTATACTTTCAAATGCAACGCAATCTCAGAGAGAAAACTGGGAAATTTTAGGTGATGGTGAAGGCATCCATTGGCCTGATCTTGATGAGGATTTGAGTGTTTCTGGTCTTTTGGTTGGGAATCATTAGATTGGTAATGGCTGAAATTTCGGCAGTTAAGTAATGTGTCCCCTGAATTCGCTTGAATTCGTAGAACAAATCGAACTAACCAAGTAGTCTAAAAATTCACATACAACGATAGAGTAATAACCTTGAGTCTAGAAGTAAAATTTAATCTGTGGATAAGTTCAAAAGAAACTAAAGAAGCACTTGAATTAGCAGCACTGTACAACAACCCTAGAAATATGACATTATGCTTTTCAGAGGCTGATAAAAATAATTATAGTCATGGAGGTTTGATAGGAAAAATCTTCATTTTGCACAAAGAAGGATACATTGACTTAGAATACTCTAAGATGGACGAAAATAGCTCTAACCCAAAGATAGAATATCAAACAGATTCAATGTCATTGACCATAAAAGGAGAAGAACTTCTAAAGTCCATGTCAAATGGTGTTTTTTCCAGCACGAGCATAAAACAAATAATTATTTCAGTTATTGTCGCAGTTTTGACCGTTATAATATTACAATTTTTTGGTTTAAAAAAGTAGAGGCCAACTTATATACAACCCAAGGGTCCAAGGGTCTGCATTAATTGACCAAACCCAACGAATCCAACGAATCCAAGCAATCCAAGGGTCGAGCAATCCAAGGGTCGGGTCTAGATTCGTAGCCTACATATCTAGACGACCCTCTCGGCAGATGCATCCCATTAATTGACGAAATCATTCTCGGTCTGTTGGCAATTATCCTGGCTAATTGAAAAGGCGAGGTGATCTGCTGGAAATCGTGCGTATCGACATCTTATACGCATACATATAAGCTATACAGTATCGCTCGTGTGAGGTTAAATGTGTCCCTCACCAGAGCAGTGCGCTTACATGTTGAATACCGTGCCACCCAAAAACATTCGGCGCAGTTTCGCAATCGTAAGAATTTGCCTGGGACTGGTGATGATCAAGCATGGTATTGAAGTTAAACCAATGAAAAATATATAATTGACAGGATTTATCAACAAAGTAAAGTTGACTTGGACAAACAATGAAGTGGGGTGGATTTATGACTATAATTTTGCAGAAGAAATATGAGGCATGTATTAATTCAACACTCATATTCATAGTATTATTTTTGATCCAGATAACCGCTCTGTTCGCAAATGACAAGATTATTCATGCAATTGACTTCACGGGCCAACAAGATGGCAGTGCAATTTCCTGGTTAGAAGAAAACGGATTTGAGTTTGAGTTAGACGCAACTGAACTGAACCCAAGGTTTGAAAATGATGCCTTAGTAATTAGTACAAAAGATAAATTGGCTGGGCTAATTGGCTTTAAGTTTGAACAACAAAACTTTATCCATAATGTAAAAAAAGTAAAAATTGTCTGGGGAGTGAATCGGTATCCAGAAGGTGCTGACTGGGAGAATGGTAACAACCGAGTGCCAATTGCGGTAATACTGTCATTTGGAACTAAAACACTTTCAAGTGGATTACCTTTTGGAATTAAAGCGGCACCTTACTTCTTAAGCCCATTTATTGGAAAAAAAGAAGAGTTAGGTAAAATGTATGTCGGTAAACTGTGGCAGGAAGGTGGGCGGTATTTTTGTGTCGTATCGGGCGATCAATCCGGTAAAACTATTACAACAGAGTTTGAAATTGATGAAAGATTTAAAAGAACTTTCGCTCAGACAACAACTCCCCCAATAACCGCTTTTGCTTTGCAGAAGAACACAAACAATACAAGAGGTGGTTCAGAAGCATTTATAAAAAAAATAAAGTTCTTATCGGAGTAACTTCCAATCAATTCAGGCACCTTCATGACCCTGACGATCAAAACTTGACAACCAATTTCGTTTTGAGTTCTGGAGTTCTGGAGTTCTGGGGACATTACGACACTTAATTAATAATCTTTATCCTACTGACAAGCAGTTTTTATCAGCGGCATATTGATAGTACAAACAGAAAAGGGGTCGCCCATTAGTCCACCCCTTATTTTTTCTAATCTCGGAATGTGCCATGAGGACTTCCTCATCCAAGCTCCCCATTGGTTACATTACTCTATACGTTCAAGGCTCTTATGTTTCACAATATCATGCAACATCTGATGAATTTGATATAGATTTTGAATTTCCTGAACGTCCGAATATTCACCAGCATCCCATTTCAAACCATGCCATGAGATTTGCTTCATTTCATCAGCTTGACCATCTCCAAATCCAGCTGATAGATAACGATTAGGATATATCTCAATCACCATTGTCGCGTTATCACCAGAACGAGACAAACTAGCAAGTTGCTCCGCTTTAGCCCGATTCAACGCTTGAATATGACGCCGAACTGCATCTTCATTAAATGACAACGTATCATCATGGGTTAATAACGACCATAGCTGAGTCATCACCGCTTCATCTAGATACATGCCATAGATCCCCGCACGCTGCATGTACGCCGGATAATATACAATTACGTACCTGTCGGTGTACAACAGCAATGAAACGCCACCATCCGATTCACCGAGATGATTCAATTTTTGCGTGTAACCCAACACAATGTCTTCTGAACGACGCGTGTCATCAGTGATGTTGATCAACGGCATCGCTGAACGTTCAGTGCCCTGGAAAGACGAGGCCGAGCATGTAAAGAACGCCAGAACGATAAACATCATAAAAAAAGACCATCTAATTGTTTTATTCTGCATTGAATGAGTTTTCATAGACCTTTCCATATCGTATTATGTGCTGAAGTTTCGACCTGCATTCAACGCAACAACTACTTAACCCGCATCCCCGGCTGTGCGCCATCATCTGGCGACAAAATATAAAGTCCACTGCCTGCATCACCATTACTCGCGGCAAGCACCATACCTTCTGACAAACCAAATTTCATTTGCCGTGGCGCAAGATTGGCGACCATAACGGTCATGCGCCCTTTTAATTGTTCGGGATCGTAGGCTGATTTTATTCCGGCGAAAACTGTACGTTGTTCTGAGCCGATATCCAGCGTCAGTTTTAATAATTTTTTCGCGCCATCGACATGTTCGGCGTTGATAATTTTAGCAACGCGCAAATCAATTTTACTGAAGTCATCAATGCCAATGGTCTCAGCAATAGGTTCAATTGTGGCTGTTGCATTGTTTACTGGTTTTGCCGTGGTGGTGGCAGTCAGTGTCCGCCTACTTGCTGCCACCAGTACTTCAATTTTAGTCAGTGTCCGCCTATTTGCTGCCACCAGCGCTTCAATTTTCTTGGCATCAATACGCGTCATCAGATGTTTATACGAATTAATCGCATGACCTGCGGGTAATAACAAACTAGAAACCGGTTGCGCTTCGATTAAGGTTGGCCAGGTCAGTGGTTCACAGTTGAGAAAACCTTCAACTTGTTTGATGGTTTCTGGCAGGATGGGCTTTAAGTAGCATGAGAGGATATAGAACAGTTGAATGCCTAGGCTGCAGACACGTTGCAGTTCCTTATCACGGCTCGTATCTTTTGCGATTTCCCACGGCGCAAGTTCATGAATCATTTCGTTGGCTTCATCAGCATATTTCATGATGGCACGAACGGCTACTGAAAAATCCCTGTCTTCATATGCCTTCTCAATGGCTGTTGGTCGCCACGAGCTGAAACGATCATCGACCATCTGTTGTAATTGTTGGTATTCATCACCATCGACCAATTTTCCATCAAAACGTTTGGTAATAAACCCGGAACATCGGCTAGCAATATTGACGTATTTACCCACCAAGTCGGAGTTCACACGCATGGCAAAATCATCTAAATTTAAATCAATGTCCTCCATTGAGGCATTGAGTTTGGCCGCATAGTAATAACGCAGCCATTCGGGGTTAAGTCCTTGCTCCAGAAAGCTGGTCGCCGTAATGAACGTGCCTCGCGATTTACTCATTTTTTCACCATTGACGGTGAGAAAACCATGTGAAAATATTTTTGTTGGTGTCCGATAACCGGCATGTTCCAGCATCGCCGGCCAAAATAACGCATGAAAATAAAGAATGTCTTTGCCAATGAAATGATACAACTCAGTTGCTGAGTCTTTTTTCCAGAACTCATCAAAATCTAGCTGACTTTTATCACACAAATTCTTGAAGCTACCCATGTAGCCAACCGGCGCGTCTAACCAGACATAGAAATATTTCCCTGGTACGCCCGGTATTTCAAAACCAAAGTAAGGCGCATCACGTGAGATATCCCAATCAGACAATTTGTTTTCATCGGCATCACCCAACCATTCATGCATTTTATTGGCGGCCTCAGGCTGCAGATGATCCGCTTCACGCGTCCAGCGTCGTAGAAATTCGACACAACGCGGATCCGACAAACTGAAAAAGAAATGTTCAGATGATTTTCTAACCGGTGCCGCGCCAGATACCGCAGAATACGGGTTCTTTAAATCAGTCGGCGCATAGGCCGCACCACAAGCTTCGCACGAATCGCCATACTGGTCTTTTGCCTCACACTTAGGACACTCGCCTTTAACAAAGCGATCCGGTAAAAACATATTCTTCACCGGATCGTAGAGCTGCTCAATATCACGCATAGCGATCAACCCTGCAGATTTTAATTTGGTATAGATATCTTCAGAAAATTGCCGTGTTTCAGTTGAGTGCGTGGTATAAAAATTATCGAAATAAACATGAAAACCTTTGAAGTCATTAAAGTGTTCACTGTGAACACGGGCTATCAACGCTTCCGGTGTCATCCCCTCTTTTTCAGCACGCAACATGATCGGCGTGCCGTGTGTGTCATCCGCACAGACATAATGTACTTCATGACCCTGCATCTTTAGAAAACGCACCCAAATGTCGGTTTGGATATACTCAACGAGATGGCCCAGGTGGATACTGCCATTAGCATAGGGTAACGCAGAGGTTACCAGGATTTTTCGCTTGCTCATTAATGCCTGTATCACTTGTTAGATAAAGAGCGATTGTAACAAACTGTGTGCATTATCCTGATATTTGTTAACATCCATTCTTTAGTTTGTACGTTTGATACAGAGGAGTTGTTTATAATGAGTATTTCTGAGCAACAAGTAGAAGCCATTCTTAAAGAAATCATCGATCCCAGCACGGGCAAAGATTATGTAACGAGTAAACAAGCACGTAATATCAAAATTGAAAATAATAATGTGTCGCTTGATATTGAACTTGGATATCCGGCCAAAGGCGTCATTGATAAAATCCACCAACAGGTTGTCGATGCACTGAGCACTATTCCAAGCATTGGAACTGTCAGTGTCAACATCACCAGCAAGATCATCCCGCATGGTGTACAAAGCGGCGTAAAGCTTATTCCTGGTGTAAAAAACATCATTGCTGTGGCTTCTGGCAAAGGGGGGGTTGGTAAATCGGCTACGGCGGTTAACCTAGCTTTGGCATTAGCGGCTGAAGGCGCTTCAGTAGGCATTCTGGATGCCGACATCTACGGGCCATCACAGCCGCAAATGCTGGGTATTACAAAACACCCGGATTCACCCGACGGAAAAACCATGGAACCACTTCAAGCACACGGCATTCAGGCTATGTCCATTGGTCTTCTCATTGACGTAGAAACGCCCATGGTCTGGCGTGGGCCGATGGTAACTCAGGCATTGCAGCAATTATTAAATAATACGAATTGGAAAGACGTGGACTACCTCATTGTTGATTTACCACCGGGTACGGGAGATATTCAACTCACATTGGCACAAAAGGTGCCCGTTACAGGTGCCGTTATTGTCACCACGCCACAGGATATCGCTTTGCTTGATGCACGCAAGGGACTTAAGATGTTTGAGAAAGTTGGCATCCCTATCCTTGGCATTATTGAGAACATGAGTACACATACTTGTACGCAGTGTGGATACACTGAGCATATATTTGGTTCTGGTGGCGGTGAGAAAATGTGCAAAGACTATGAAACTGAATTCCTGGGATCACTACCACTTGATATTAAAATTCGTGAACAAACCGATATCGGCATACCTAGCGTCGCCGCTGACCCTGATGGCAGTATCGCGCAGACTTACCGAACTATTGCGCGTCGTGTTGCAGTCAAAGTTGCCGATCTAGCCGAAGACAATTCTGAGTTGTTCGCCAAAATTGTCATTGAAAATAACTAAACTATATTTAAAAAATGACCATTAAGTCCGACAAATGGATTCGTCGCATGGCACAAGCGCATGGCATGATCGAGCCTTTTGAATCAGATCAAGTAAGGTTCAGAGAAAATAACAAGATCATTTCCTATGGCACATCAAGCTACGGCTATGATATCCGCTGTTCCAATGAATTTAAGTTATTTACAAATATTAATTCAACCATTGTTGACCCAAAAAAATTTGATGAGAATTCATTTGTCGACATTAAAAGTGATGTTTGTATCATTCCGCCAAATTCATTTGCCCTTGCCCGCACCATTGAATATTTTCGCATTCCCCGTAATGTACTCACCATTTGTCTTGGCAAATCAACCTACGCACGTTGTGGCATTATAGTAAATGTCACCCCTTTCGAACCGGAGTGGGAAGGCTATGTCACGCTGGAGTTTTCCAACACAACGCCGTTACCCGCAAAAATATATGCCAATGAAGGTGTCGCACAAGTTATTTTCTTTGAATCAGACGAAGCGTGTGAAACTTCCTATAAGGATCGTGGCGGCAAGTATCAGGGTCAACGTGGTGTCACGTTACCAAAGATATAAACAAGCAACACATTAATTACCCCAAAATACCCACTTGATTATTAAGGAAAACAAAAAATATTTATTAACTCGCAGTATTATTAGAAAAAGATCCTTAACCTATCTATTTCTAAGATGCTTTCTTTGTCAGGAAATATGGGTTAGAATCCTTTTTAATCTGTTTTAATTAATCAATAGCAACGCGGTTGATTACATTAGATTGCTGTGTAACAATGTGCGTGTAAGAACAGAGAAAACGTCAGAAGTTATAACGCCATGAATTGTATTGTGGCTGTTAAAATGAAAAAGCCGAGTTATATTGGATTTTTTATAGAAAGAGAAGTGGAACTTAAAACAAAGAAGTAAAAATTTTAAATTAAAATGGAGATTTAGTTATGAGCGAAGAAGAAAACAACAGACCCACAGACGCAGAAATTTTTAAAATATTCGGTATTTCTGTTGTTTCATTTATTGTTATTGGAATGGTTATCTGGAATATGTAAGACAGATAATTCAAGTAATAAAAAAACCCGATAGCTTGTATATCAAACTATCGGGTTTTTTATTGGAGAATGATTTTTAATCCATTCAGCTAATAAAGTACTAGCAGACACACATAACAACGCAACTTTTTACAGCTTGCTTAGTGCGTTTAATGCTTTACAACTGTATCAACCGATTTACCTTTTTTAACGGCTATCAGTGATGCATCTGGCTTAGAAAGCGATTCAGGTTTATGCTCTAATGCTTGTTCAAGCACCTGATCAATCCACCTAACCGGATGGATATTTAACTGATTCTTAATATTCCCAGGAATCTCTACTAAATCTTTTACATTCTCTTCTGGTATTAATACTTTCTTGATACCCGCACGATGCGCTGCCAGCAATTTCTCTTTAAGTCCACCAATTGGCAACACTTCACCACGTAGCGTAATTTCGCCTGTCATTGCAACAGATGCACGCACTGGAATACCCGTCAAGACTGAAACCATTGCCACGCAAATACCAATACCGGCACTCGGGCCATCCTTAGGGGTTGCACCTTCCGGCAGGTGAATATGCAAATCATTTGCTTGATAGAAATTTTCTGCGATACCTAAGCGTAGGGAACGACTTCTAACAACTGACAAAGCCGTTTGTATAGATTCCTGCATAACCTCGCCTAGCGTGCCTGTCGTAATCGTTTTACCTTTACCAGGCAAGACAACGGCTTCGATAGTCAGCAACTCACCACCCACTTCTGTCCATGCTAAACCAGAAACCTGCCCTACTTGATTCTTCTCTTCAGCGATTCCATAAGAATAATGACGGACTCCCAAATATTTCTCAAGATTACGTGCCGTAACTGACACTTTATTTTTGCTGCCTTTAAGTAGTAATGACTTTACGACTTTACGACAAACCTTAGAAATCTCTCGTTCCATCGCACGCACACCAGCTTCTCTGGTGTAATATCTTGCAATATTACGTATAGCTGATTCAGAAACGGTCAATTCGCTCCTCTTAAGGCCGTGGTTCTTCATCTGCTTAGGCAATAAATAACGCATGGCAATATTCAGTTTTTCATCTTCTGTATAGCCTGCCAGCCGTATGACTTCCATGCGATCCAACAATGCTGGGGGAATATTCAGGGTATTCGCTGTTGCAACAAACATGACGTCGGACAAGTCATATTCGACTTCAATGTAGTGATCAACAAACGTCTCATTTTGTTCAGGATCCAACACCTCCAACAATGCTGAAGATGGGTCACCACGAAAATCCATACCCATCTTATCTACTTCATCAAGTAAAAATAATGGGTTTTTCACGCCCACCTTAGACATGTTCTGCAGAATTTTTCCTGGCATGGAGCCAATATAAGTACGACGATGTCCTCGTATCTCTGACTCATCACGTACGCCGCCTAAGGACATACGCGCAAATTTACGATTTGTCGCACGCGCAATCGACTTACCAAGTGAAGTTTTTCCCACACCGGGTGGGCCAACTAAGCATAAAATAGGTGCTTTCATTTTACCCACACGTTGCTGCACCGCCAGATATTCAACTATCCGTTCTTTAACTTTCTCGAGACCATAGTGATCTTCTTCAAGCGCAGCTTCTGCTACAGCAAGCTCATGACTAATCTTACTTTTCTTCTTCCACGGTAATGAAACAAGTACATCAATATAATTTCTAACAACCGTTGCCTCTGCGGACATTGGAGACATCAAGCGTAATTTCTTGAGTTCAGACTCAGCTTTAGTTCGTGCCTCTTTAGGCATCTGCGCCGCTTTTATCTTTTTCTCAACTTCTTCTATATCCGCGCCATCTTCACCTTCGCCCAACTCTTTTTGAATGGCTTTAACTTGCTCATTGAGGTAGTAATCGCGTTGACTCTTTTCCATCTGCCGCTTAACTCGACCACGAATACGCTTTTCAACTTGAAGAATATCCAATTCCGTTTCTAAAAGCCCTAACAAATGCTCAAGACGCTTTTGCACATCAAATATTTCCAGAACCTCTTGCTTCTGATCTAGTTTAAGCGGCAAATAAGCAGCAATGGTGTCAGCCAAACGCCCCGCTTCATCTATTCCGCCCAATGAAGTAATAATTTCAGACGGAATTTTTTTGTTCAACTTTATATACTGATCAAATTGAGTCAGTATGGCACGTCGCATGGCTTCAATTTCTGGATTATCAATATTCTCAGACGGTAGTTGTAATGCTTTTCCAGAAAAATGGGTTTCTGAGTCAACTAATTCAAGAATGCGGCCACGATGACTGCCTTCTACTAGCACCTTTACCGTTCCATCTGGCAACTTTAACATTTGCAACAGGCTGGCAACGCTACACACATCATAAAGGTCGTCTGGCGTTGGCTCATCTTTTGCAGCATGCTTTTGCGCCACGAGTAAAATACTTTTGCTCGACTCCATTGCTATTTCCAATGCTTTGATTGACTTGGGGCGTCCTACAAACAATGGAATAACCATATGCGGAAACACCACTACGTCGCGTAATGGCAACAAGGGCAACAATAGCTCTTCAGAGTCTTTGTCTTTAGAGGTCATTTTTACTCCAATAATAAGAATACTAATTCAATGATTATATGGCTGCTTAATATAAATTCAACTATGTGGACTGCTTAGCAACTTTTGGAGTGTCTGAATAAATGAGTATTGGTTTAATATCATCATTGACCGCACCATGATCAATGACAACCTTACTCACATTCTCTAGTGAAGGCAGGTCATACATGATATCCAAGAGGGTTTCTTCGAGGATTGAACGCAACCCACGAGCGCCCGTTTTTCGTTTCAAGGCCTTTTTCGCAATTGCTATCAGCGCCTGCTCACGAAACTCTAGCTCAACACCGCCTTCCATGTTAAACATTTTCCAATATTGTTTAACGAGTGCATTTTTAGGTTCTGTTAGAATCTCAATCAAGGCCGTTTCATTCAACTCTTCCAATGTCGCCACGACAGGTAATCGACCAACAAACTCAGGGATCAAACCGTATTTGACAAGATCTTCTGACTGAATGTCCAACAATGTATTACTAAAGCTTTTATGATCGCTACGGCTTTGAACGTCAGCACCAAAACCAATACCACCTTTCTCTGAACGTGCCCGAATGACTTTATCTAGGCCATCAAACGCACCACCACAGATGAATAGAATATTCGTTGTATCTACCTGCACAAACTCTTGATTTGGGTGCTTACGTCCTCCTTGTGGCGGAACTAAGGCAGTTGTTCCTTCGATTAGCTTTAATAGTGCTTGCTGGACACCCTCGCCCGACACATCTCGAGTAATTGAAGGATTGTCTGATTTGCGTGAAACTTTGTCGATTTCATCAATATAAACAATGCCGCGTTGTGCTTTTTCAGCATCATAATTACATTTCTGAAGTAATTTCTGAATGATATTCTCGACATCTTCACCGACATAACCTGCTTCAGTTAATGTTGTAGCATCTGCCATGATAAACGGCACATCAAGTAGTCGTGCGAGCGTCTGGGCGAGCAGTGTCTTACCCGAACCCGTTGGGCCAATCAGCAAAATATTACTTTTTGCGAGTTCAATATCATCGCCATCATTCGGTTTGGCTAAATTCTTCAAACGCTTATAATGATTATAAACAGCGACCGACAATGTCTTCTTGGCAGCCTCCTGTCCAATCACATACTGATTGAGTGTCTGATAAATTTCACGTGGCACAGGCAAACTGGATTTAACTAGCTTGGATGTTTCATCACCCTGCATTTCCTCACGAATAATATCGTTACAAAGTTCGATACACTCATCGCAAATAAAAACTGAAGGACCTGCAATAAGCTTCCTGACTTCATGTTGGCTTTTACCACAGAAGGAACAGTAAAGCAGTTTCTCGCTTCCGGCTTTTTCTGACATATTTTTATCCTAAATTATTCGGATGGAAACATTCGAAATTGATAATAAAATTCCTAATATCCTTGTAACTCAGATGTTATTCTGCACTATCACTTCTACTATTTAACACGGCATCAATTAAACCATATTTCACTGATGCTTCCGCGCTCAGAAAATTATCTCTATCGGTATCTTTTTCTAAAGCCGCAACTGTTTTTCCAGTATGCTTTGCCATTATTTCATTTAATCGCGCTTTTAGATATAAAATTTCTTTTGCGTGAATCTCGATATCCGAGGCTTGCCCCTGAAACCCACCCAATGGCTGATGAATCATCACACGTGAGTTCGGCAAACAAAAACGCTTATCTTTTGCGCCTGCAGTCAATAACAAAGCACCCATACTAGCCGCCTGGCCAATACATAGGGTACTAACATCTGGCTTGATATACTGCATGGTGTCATAAATTGCCATGCCAGCAGAAACCGACCCACCGGGTGAATTGATATAAAAATGTATATCCTTTTCTGAGTTTTCAGATTCCAAAAAAAGGAATTGAGCAACAATAAGGTTTGCTGTTGTTTCAGTCACTGGGCCAACTAGGAAAATAACGCGTTCTTTTAGTAATCGTGAATAAATATCATATGCGCGCTCACCCCGCCCACTGGTTTCAATAACCATTGGAATCAGCCCTATATTACTTGGCTCTACATTTTGTTGTGCTTGGTTTGCATATTGAACCATATTAGGTTATCCCCATCAATTCATCAAATGTCGTTTTCTTATCAACCACTTTGACTTGCTGTAATGCCCACATTACCACATTATCTTCCAACACAACGGACTGAGCTTCTTGCAGACGATCCGGTGAAGAATAATGCCATTTAACAACCTCTTCAGGATTCTCATAACTTTGTGCCGAATCTTCAATAACCTTACGGACTTGTTCAGGCTGAGCTTTCAATTCATTAACCTTCACTAATTCTGCCAGAATAAGTCCGAGCTTCACACGGTAATCGGCTTTAGATTGAAATAACTCCGGTGTTATTTTGGAGGCATCGAATTTCATGCCGCGTTCTTCGAAATTCTCACGCGCTTCTTTGACTAACCGCTGTATTTCTTGGTCTATTAATGCCTTGGGCGCTTCAATATTTGCCGAATCAAGTATCGCTTGCATCACTTGATCTTTTAATTTTGTTCGCACCCGCTTCAAGATCTCCCTCTCGAGGTTTGCTTTAATTTCCTCACGCATCTTTTGCTCATCACCATCAGTAAGGCCCAGGGATTTAGCAAAGTCAGCGTCAAGCTCCGGCAATTTTGGCACATCAACACTGTTTAGTGTCACTTCAAAAGCAACCGTTTTCCCTGCTATTTCTTTACCATGGTAATCATCTGGAAAAACCACCTCAAAGGACTTGGCTTCACCTTTACTCATCCCAACAACAGATTCCTCAAATGATTTCAAGAACTTTCCTTCACCGACAATGATGTTCGCACCTTCGGCTTTTCCACCTTCAAATTCAGCGCCGTCTTGCGTTCCACGATAATCGACATTGACACGATCATCTAATGCGACAGCTCGGTCAACTGGCTCATAGGTTGTGCGTTGTTTACGAAGAATATCCAATGTTTTATCGACATCGCTATCTCCCACATCAACGACAGGCTGTTCAACATTAATCCCACTTAAGTCACCCAACGTTATCTCTGGATACACTTCAAACAGTGCAACGAACTCAAATTTCGCATCATCGCTTTCTTTGTCGCCCCCATCTTCTTTGGGTTTATTTTCAAAGCGTGGATACCCCGCTATATTAATACTTTGATCTTTTATTATTTCTCTAAATTCTTTCTGCAGGGCATCCTTCAAAGCATCCTGTTCAATTTGTGCGCCATACTGCTGCGCAATAATTTTTAACGGCACTTTACCCGGACGGAAACCATGTATTTTTGCTGTCTTTGACAAACGTTTAAGACTTGCATCCACTTCTTTTTGAACTTGTTCTTTAGCAAAAGAGACAACAAGACGACGTTCTAGTGCACCAAGGTTTTCTACAGTTGATTGCATTAAAATTCCTGACTAATTAAAAACGTTTAATTATTTTGATTAAAAACAAAGTAATCTTTTTTATAACTACAAAACCTTCAAATGACAATAAGATGAAATTTTGATTTATTTTATAGATTTTTGAGCAAATACCATTTAACCCAAAATTTATCGATTGGTGCGAAAGGGGGGACTCGAACCCCCACACCTTTCGGCGCCAGAACCTAAATCTGGTGCGTCTACCAATTCCGCCACTTTCGCAATCAATTACTTCATTTCTTTTAACGGACTAATTATACCTTTTTCTTATGCCACCTGCAGCCGTACTATTAATCACGTTAGCAAAAAAAGGTTTGGCCACTCATTGCTTGACTGTCAGGCCCCATTAAATACAAATAAGTTGCCATCAAATCTTCAGGTTGGCGCATTGCGTCTTTCGCTTCACCAGGATGTGTCTTTGCACGCTGCGGTGTATTAACAGGACCAGGAATAACGGCATTTATCCGCAAATTCGGCAAAACTTCCCATTCGTCAGCTTGAATTTTCACTAATGCCTCCACACCGGCCTTCGCCACAGCAAAACCACCCCAATATGCCGTCGGGTTATGTCCATGCGTATCGCTCGTCATGATAACACTTGCATCTGGGGAATTTTTAAGCAACGGCAAACAAGCTCGCGTTAGCGCAAATGGCGCAATTAAATTAATTTGCATCATCGTTCGCCATTGAATATTTGTCTGAAATTCAAGCAGGCTCGCACCATTTAGAAATGCCGCATTATGCAAAATACCATCTAGACGTCCAAGCTGCTTATCAATGGCCTGAGCCATCACCATGGCGTCTTTGTCGCCCGCCTTTTCAAGATCAAGTGGAAAAATAATCGCATCGGTGGTGCCTAGCGCCTCAATCTCATCATACACACGCTCTAATTTATCAACTTTACGGCCATGTAATACCACCGTTGCACCACATTTTGCATACGTTAATGCTGCCGCACGCCCTAAGCCCTGCCCTGCACCCGTCACAAGAATCACACGACCCTTAAGCAGGTTTTCTTTTATCGGGTAGTCCTTTATTTCCGTCATTATTATCCAGTATGCTGTGCGCGATTAATGCCATATCGAACATAAGCAATTTAAACTTACAATAAGCACATCATATCATTTTAGTGCAGCGCTCAATTACCACTAAAGCAGCAGAATAATCATTCACTCCTAATACTAAAAAATTTAAATACAACGTTTAATTTCTGAATTAATACTAACCACCACAATAACAAACCCCGTTGATGCGGGGCTTGTTATCTTAAAACAATGATTCAGCGTCATAGTATGACTTGAATATTACATACCCATACCACCCATACCGCCCATGCCGCCCATGTCACCCATACCACCCGGCGCACCACCAGCATCTTCTTTAGGTAACTCAGCAACCATAGCGTCAGTTGTTAACATCAAGCCAGCAATTGAAGCCGCATTTTGCAATGCAGAACGGGTTACTTTGGTTGGGTCAAGAACACCCATTGCAACCATATCGCCATATTCGCCTGTTGCAGCGTTGTAGCCATAATTACCTTTACCCTTGGCCACCTCATTGACAACAACTGAAGGCTCGTCGCCACTATTTTTAACGATCTGGCGTAACGGCTCTTCTAATGCACGCAATACGATTTTAACACCTGCATCTTGGTCGTGATTATCACCTTTAGTGCCTTTTACTGCACTAACGGCACGAATTAACGCAACACCACCACCGGGAATAATACCCTCTTCTACCGCAGCACGTGTAGCGTGTAACGCATCTTCAACGCGTGCTTTTTTCTCTTTCATTTCAACTTCCGTCGCTGCACCCACTTTAATCAGTGCAACACCGCCAGCGAGTTTAGCAACACGCTCTTGCAGCTTCTCTTTATCATAATCGCTGGTTGCTTCTTCAACTTGCTTGCGAATTTGCTGAACACGACCTTCAATAGCAGCGACTTCACCTCCGCCATCAATAATGGTGGTGTTTTCTTTACCCACTTCAATACGTTTCGCTTGACCTAAGTTTTCCAAGGTCACTTTCTCAAGTGTCAAACCAACCTCTTCAGCGACAACCGTACCACCCGTAAGAATTGCAATGTCTTCTAACATAGCTTTACGACGATCACCAAATCCTGGCGCTTTAACTGCACAAGTCTTGAGAATACCGCGAATATTGTTCACGACTAAAGTAGCCAAGGCTTCACCATCAATATCTTCAGCGATAATCAGTAACGGCTTGCTAGATTTAGCAACCTGTTCCAATACCGGCAACAAATCACGGATATTTGAAATCTTCTTATCATGCAACAGAATATATGGATTATCTAACAACGCAATCTGCTTATCAGCACCACTTACAAAGTAAGGTGACAGATAGCCACGATCAAATTGCATGCCTTCAACAACTTCTAGCTCGTTTTGTAGTCCAGATCCGTCTTCAACAGTAATAACACCCTCTTTACCAACTTTTTCCATCGCACCCGCAATAATCTCACCGACTTCGGCATCAGAATTTGCAGAAATACTACCCACCTGAGCGATTTCCTTACTATTTGCACAAGGCTTTGAAAGTTTCTTTAACTCAGCAACTGTCGCAATAACGGCTTTATCAATGCCACGCTTCAAATCCATTGGATTCATTCCGGCGGCAACATACTTCATGCCCTCTTTAACGATTGCTTGCGCTAATACAGTCGCTGTTGTGGTGCCGTCACCGGCCACATCAGAAGTCTTGCTGGCAACTTCTTTGAGCATTTGTGCACCCATATTTTCAAACCGATCACTCAGCTCAATTTCTTTAGCAACAGAAACGCCATCTTTAGTGATGGTCGGCGCGCCATATGAACGCTCAAGTACAACATTACGTCCTTTTGGCCCCAATGTAACCTTGACTGTATCGGCCAACACATTGATTCCAGACACCATTTTATGGCGCGCAGAATCACCAAATTTCACTTCTTTTGCTGACATATTCTTTTCTCCTAATTACCTGAATTATTTTTTAAGCTAGTTAACAATTAATTGATCTACCAATTAACCCTCAACCACTCCCATGATGTCTTCTTCACGCATCACTAAAAGCTCGTCGCCATCAACCTTGACTGTCTGACCAGAGTATTTGCCGAATAATACTTTGTCACCAACTTTTACTTCTAACGCACGTACTTTGCCATCATCGCTCACCTTACCTTTGCCAACCGCGATAACTTCGCCTTGATCTGGTTTCTCTGCCGCACCATCAGGAATATAAATGCCTGATGCTGTTTTACGCTCTTCTTCCAGCCGCTTGACAACAACACGGTCATGTAAAGGACGAATTTTCATACTTACTTCTCCTATTTATAATTAATAATCCATATCCCGTGAAATATTCACAAGAATCAATGAGTTAATGAGTTAATCTAGAAACATAAACGACACAAAGCTATTATTAGCACTCAACGCCATCGAGTGCTAATAATAGGGTCTATTACCTGGAATTTCAAGAAGAGGAACAAAAAATATTTATTATTTTGTAAAAACCGATGTCTCTACAATAAGGGTTCGCTACTTTTTTACTCCATTTTAAGTATCTTCCATGCGTTTTATTGTCTATTATCCAATGGTCTGGCAATTAGCGTCTATCGACATACCCAATATAGTCTGAATGAAAGAAAAGTTCTGCATCTATAATCTACGCTAAGCACACAATTACACTAACTCATTAACTTCACTTATTATCACCCTATGCCCAACACCAAAACGCCAACATCACCCACCCTTCAATCCCGTAGCCTAAAAGCCATTTGGCATCCGTGCACACAAATGAAGCAGCACGAGACACAACCGCTATTGCCCATCACCCGAGGCAAAGGTGTTTGGTTGTATGACTCGGATGACAATGGCTACATTGATGGCATCAGTTCTTGGTGGACGAATCTTTTTGGGCATACCAACCCACGAATCAATGCGGCGATTCGTGATCAGCTGGAAAAACTAGAACATACGATGTTGGCGGGGTATACGCACGGGCCGGTGGTTGAACTATCAGAGCGTTTAAATAAACTATTGTCCGGCACGCTTGGGCATTGCTTTTATGCCAGTGATGGTGCGTCAGCGGTTGAGATTGCTTTAAAGATGAGCTATCACTATTGGCATAATAATAATCAACCGCAGAAAAATAAATTTGTTTGCCTACAAAATGATTATCACGGCGAAACATTAGGTGCTTTATCGGTTACGGATGTGGCGATTTTTAAGGAAGTTTACGCGCCGTTATTGCGTCCTAGCACTTGCGTCCCCACCCCTGATTGGCGTTATGCAGAAGCTGGCGAATCCCCTGAAGACTATGCCTTGCGTGCGGCCACCGCTTTGGAAAAACACTTGCAAGCCCATCACGCTGAAACGGCAGCATTAATTATTGAACCATTGATTCAGGGTGCAATGGGCATGGGCATGTATCACCCTGTTTACATCAAACGTGCACGGAAAATTTGCGACCAATATCAAGTTCATCTCATCGCCGACGAAATTGCCGTTGGGTTTGGTCGGTCGGGAACAATGTTTGCTTGCGAACAAGCCAACATCACGCCAGATTTCTTGTGCTTATCTAAGGGAATTAGTGGCGGCTATTTACCGCTTTCGGTGGTCATGTCCAGCGATAAAATCTTTGATGCTTTTTATGATGACAGGACTTCCCATACATTCTTTCACTCACACACCCATACCGGCAACGCACTCGCCTGTCGCGCTGCACTGGCTACGCTGGATATTTTTGAGCAAGACAATATCATCGAAACAAACCGAGCTAAAACAAACTATCTTAATCAAATAGCCCAACCCATTGCCGATCATCCCAAGGTGAAAGATTTTCGTAATTGCGGCATGATTTGGGCATTTGAAGTGGAAACTGACGATCCCGATTTTGCAGGCAAGTTTTTTCAAATCGGGTTAGGTCAGAAACTATTGTTGCGTCCACTGGGAAATACGGTTTACTTCATGCCACCTTATGTTATAAAAGAAGAAGAAATGGATTTATTGGTTAATGGTACGCTGCAAATACTCAATGCTTTAAATACTTAACATCATGAAAATTACATTCTTAGGTGCAGCTGGTGAAGTCACGGGGTCAAGTTATTTAATTGAAACAGAAAACACGCGCTTTCTCGTCGACTGCGGTATGTTTCAAGGTGGGCGAGATGCCAACCGAAAAAACAGAATGGCCTTTAGCTTCGACCCAGAAACCATCGATTTTGTCTTGCTCACCCATGCACATATCGACCATTCTGGGCTATTGCCACGTCTCGGTGTGCTTGGGTTCAAAGGGCCAGTCTATACCACTTCAGCAACGGTTGATTTACTCCATGTCATGCTGAAAGATAGCGCACATATTCAAGAAAAAGAAGCGGAGTGGCAAAACAAAAAAAGTTACCGTAAGCAACGTGCACTACTACGCGAAACCGCGCCACTTTATACTGTCACGCAGGCAGAAACCTTCCTCAAACAATTAAGAGCTATTGACTACAACGACAAGATAAACCTAAACGATTCCGTGCAATGTATCTTCCGGGATGCCGGACATATCTTAGGCTCCGCCATCATTGAAGTCTGGGTTAAGAATAAAATGGGCCGCAAGAAATTTGTATTCTCAGGCGACCTTGGCCAACCGGGCCATCCGATTGTTTGTGACCCTACACCCATTCAGCAAGCAGATATATTGCTCATTGAGTCCACCTATGGAAATCGCCTGCACCGCAGCATGTCCGACACGCGCATCGAATTAATCCACGCCATCAATAACACCCTAATACAAAAAGGCGGCAACATCATTTTGCCCGCATTTACCGTGGGCCGAACGCAAGATCTATTGTTTTTGCTGGTTGATCTACATCGCCAGGGAGAACTTGGCCCGATGAACATTTATGTGGACTCACCTATGGCCTTAGCGGCAACCGAGATCACACTGAAACATATGGCACTACTCGACAAAGAAACAACAGACATCATGCAGTGGCTAAAAATGCATAGCCAGCATATTAAGATACACTTCATCCAAAGCGTAGAAGAGTCCATGCAGCTCAATGACGTCAAACAAGGCGCAGTGATTATCTCTGCCAGCGGCATGTGTGATGCAGGGCGCATTAAGCATCATCTTAAATACAATTTAAGTAGATCCGAGTGCACCATTCTCATTACCGGCTTTCAAGCGGCGGGCACTTTGGGCAGGCGTTTAGTCGATGGAATAAAGCGGGTAAAAATATACGGGCAGGAAATATCTGTTAAGGCAGATATATATACGATTGGTGGATTATCAGCACATGCTGATCAAGCAGGCTTGATTAATTGGCTAAGTCACTTTGAACATGCGCCAGAAAAAACATTTGTAGTTCATGGTGAGCCAAGTAATGCCACCTCGCTCGCTAATAAAATCAGAGATCAACGACACTGGAATGTAAGCATCCCAGAGCAACATTCAACCATTTCACTTTAGGGATTTTTTCTTAGAGAAGCACCAAATAATTCATGAGCCCATGAGCCAATATCTGACAGCTAAAATCGCCCACATTATTGTTGCAAATATTGTCTCACCATCCATTTGGCCCAGAATTAATCGCTGCTTCCTTAATGGTGACTCAACAAGGTCATGGTGTCTTTCATGATTAATGCCAGTTTGAGGCGATCAGAAACATCCAGTTTGCGAAATATTTCTGTCAAATGTGCTTTTACTGTACGTTCGGTAATATCCAATTGCCGTGCTATGCGTTTATTACTTTCACCTTGGCCAATCAACATCGCAATTTCATATTCACGTTTGGTTAAATTCGCCAACAAGTCATTGACCGCTTTCTCAATACGATTCTTATCTTCTGTGACAACAACCAATTCGTCCAGCATGATATGTGCCAGCGTCCGGCGTATCCATAGTTCCCCACCCTGAATCACTTTAACCGCATGCTTAAGCTGCTCTGGATTTAGATCATCTCTACAGCATGCTTTGGCGCCTGCTTTGTATAACGCCCATTCAACTGCATCAGGTAAAACAGGAATAAATATCATAATCTTAGTGTCCACATTTAGCTTTACTAATCTTGCCACCTCATGATTGCCATCCAAATGTACTAAATCAAAATCAAGCAAAAGAACTTGAGGACGCGTTTTAACTATCTGCTCCTTTAGAGAGTTCAGATTATTAGAAACAAACATTGGCGAGAAATCAAACAGGCCCTTTTGCCAATGAGCAATCACCTTTTCATGTGGGCTAGCAAGTAGAATCAAGATAAACCTCTATGGAATTTTATGACTCGTATATAAAATTTTCCTCATAATTTCTTCATATAATTTACGAGGAACCCATGCTTCACCATGTTCTACGGCCTTAGTGGCTTTTATAAAATCAACCAAATCACTTTTGTGACTCAAAAAACCACATACACCATTCGCCAATGCTTTCATAATTTCATTTTCTTCTGTTGCTTCATCAGTCAAAAGTATCACCAATATTTCAGGGCATTGACGGCGTAATAGCACAAAGAACATACAATCAGCAGCTAAAAAATATTGCGCGTTCACAAATAAAATCTGGGGTTTTAAACGATTTATACGCGCAAGATTATCTTCTATTAACGTAATATTCTCGCGTGACTTTAACCGACGCTCTTTTACTCGCTCATCTTGCTTAGATAAAATATCCGTCAACACAGCAAGATCTTGCCTGTCTTGTTGCAAAAAATGCTCCATTGCCTCCCTTTTTTGCTGATTGACATCAGCCACTGCAACATTGATTGATTGCATACCTTTCCCCCTAGCAACACAACGATTATTTACACAGTCAAGTTTTCTTATTGTTTTCTCTGTTGCAACAAGTCACTTATATAGTTCCCTGGAATCGCATAACTGATGCCACTTGGGTCAGTGATGGCAGACTCTTTTTTTCCTTTAACAAACACCATATTGATCACGCCATAGACAACACCCGTCTGAGCATCATAAAGCGGGCTGCCACTACTCCCTGGATAGGCTATCCCATCCAATTGAAACACCATAAAAGGTGTCTTTTGCAATTGCCTAATCATTTTTGCATCCAATTGTCGTGAATTATAAGCTGGCAGCATAATCGGCGTTATCGAAGAAATAATCGCTTCATGAGTTACCGGATAAAAACCCAACACCATACCGATAGGAAACCCCGTATATGCCATCCGTCTTCCCTCGCGTATTGTTTCTGCATTGCCCAGCTGCATCGCAGGCAAGGCTTCACCCATAAATTTCAAGATTGCCACATCATGCTCTTTGTCCAACGCAACAATTGTTGCAGACCTGATCTCTGGATTTTGCCCTTTACCGGTGATCACAACATATGATTGCACCTTCTGAATATCCAATGTATCAGGAACAACATGGGCATTTGTCACAGCATGAAGACCATCATCAACAACAAAACCTGTACCTATGTAATTCACAGCTGGGGAGCGTGTTTTTTGAAAAGTGCCGATACCCACAATTGATGGCTTAATCTTCTCAATTGTTTGAATGAGTTGTGCATGACCAAAGGATGAAACCAATAGCAGAGACACACCCAACATACCTACTTGCCAAATAGGTGACAAACGCTGCACAGATAAAGCCTGCAACCTAGCAATCAAATTAATCATATGGTTAACTCCAGATAAAAATGAGGAAGAAACATGGGCTTGATAGAATAGCGTAAACTCCGTTACTTTCCCAATAAGCAAAAGCAAATAATAATTTTTATGACAGTACGCACTCGTTTCGCCCCCAGTCCAACCGGTTACTTACATATCGGTGGCGCACGCACCGCTTTATTTGCTTGGGCCTATGCCCGCAGACATGGCGGGAAATTCATCCTTCGTGTTGAAGACACTGACCGTGAACGTTCCACCAAAGAATCAACTCAAGCCATACTTGATGGCATGCAATGGCTGGGACTTGATTATGATGAAGGTCCTTTTTACCAAATGGAACGACTGGCACGTTATCAAGAAGTCATCGAGCAACTATTGCAAAACAATCAAGCTTACTATTGCTACGCCAGCAAAGAAGAACTCAATGAAATGCGCGAGAAACAACGCGCGGCCGGCGTAAAACCCAGATATGATGGACGTTGGCGCGACTCCAAACAAACACCGCCTGCTGGCGTTAAGCCTGTTGTGCGCTTTAAAAACCCTCAAGAAGGTTACGTTGTATTTGACGACTTAGTCAAAGGTAAAATCACCGTCGCCAATAGCGAACTGGATGATCTGGTCATACTGCGTAGTGATGGCATCCCAACGTACAATTTTGGCGTCATACTAGATGACCTGGATATGAATATCAGCCATGTCATTCGTGGCGATGACCATATTAATAACACACCACGCCAAATTAACATTCTCAAAGCAATCGATGCGCCATTGCCACAATACGCGCATGTGCCGATGATCTTAGGTTCTGACGGTGAACGCCTTTCCAAGCGCCATGGCGCCGTATCTGTGATACAATATCATGAAGATGGTTATCTACCTGACGCACTCATTAATTATTTGGCAAGGCTCGGCTGGTCACACGGTGATGAAGAGATTTTTAGTCGCGAACAACTCATTGAATGGTTTGATCTGGCATCAATCAACAACTCTCCCGCAAGATTTAATCCTGAGAAATTAAGCTGGTTAAACCAGCATTATCTTAAAACCGTTGATGCGGAACACTTGATCACACTAGTTATCCCTTTTTTGGAGAGGGACGGCTGTGATACCAAAACTGACCTAGATTTAGTTAAAATCGTGAATTTACTGAAGGAACGCGTCAACACCGTAGAAGAACTCGCGGATGCCGCCGTCTATTTCTTCCGCCACCTGGAACCATCCGACGAGCTTAAAGCACAGCATTTCAACACTGAGATCAAACCAGCGCTTGCTGATTTAATTGAAAAATTCACAACAGTTGAATGGAACCACGAAGTCATTCAAAGTGAAATAAAGCAAATAGTCACTACACATAACATCAAATTCCCCAATTTAGCCATGCCATTACGTGTCATGGTGACGGGTGAAACACATACACCGTCAATTGCTGCCGTACTTGAATTACTGGGACGTGAAGAAACACTCAAGCGCATGAATAAATGCTTAACCAGCTTTCCTGAATGATTCAACATCTCTACTTTACATTGATACCGCGCCTCAGTATAATCCCCCCTTCCTTTTGGTTAAGGGGGTATAGCTCAGCTGGGAGAGCGCTTGCATGGCATGCAAGAGGTCAGCGGTTCGATCCCGCTTATCTCCACCAAACAAATATTTTTTGGTCATTAGGTGTAGCAAAAAAGCCCTTTAGTCCCCATCGTCTAGAGGCCTAGGACACTGCCCTTTCACGGCGGCAACAGGGGTTCGAATCCCCTTGGGGACGCCAGTTAATTTCTGTATTAACTGGCGTTATTTAGAAACACACCCGTAACAAACTCCCTTATTTAGCCTCATTTCAATATTTTCCGCACTTGCTTTTCTGCATTCAGTTTCCATTCAGCATCCTCTGTATAAAGTGATCACCGTCAGCAACAAATCTGATTGATCAAACATTAAGAGGCACACAATGAGAAGCATAATAAAAAACTCAGCAAGCATATTGACCGCCGCGTTATTAGGATTCCTTTCAATCACTCCTACGGTTGCTATAGCCGACAGAGATCACCATAGACACAACAGCCACCATTATGTCGAACATCATTACGACAGACATGATTATGGGCATGAGCGCCGTCATTACAAACGCCACAGAAGACACAACAACCATCACCACTATCGACGTTACGGCCAACCCAGAGGATATTACAATCGCCAACCTCAGTATCAGCCTCGGCATCAACCTCGATATAACGCTGGATACAACCAATACCCACAACAGGTATACAACACTTATTATCCAAGCCAGCCATACGGCTACCGCCCAAATGTCAGCTTAGGTATTAATGCCGGAAATACCAGCTTTATGTTACGCTATTGATGAAGTATCTGGTGATGGTTACTTACCGAGTCCTTCACCAGATCTCCCCTCTTATTCAGTGCAAATAATGGTCTTACCATGAAAAAGTTTTATCGCTTCTCCCTGTTAACTGTCGTACTCGCAACTTGTTTCACTCCTCCTGCAGCAACCGCTGGCCAGAAGAATACTCTCTCCCATTCTTTTCTGGCCAGCAACCAAACAAACAACATCTCAGAAAAAGCCGCTGTCACTATCGCTAAACAACGCATCAACGGGCGAGTCCTAGCCATCAGTCGCACAAACAACGCCTACCGCATTAAAATATTGAGTGACAAAGGCACCGTGCATATTATCTCCATTAATAGTAGTGATGGTTCCGTCTCACCAGCACATTAATCATGCGTATCTTACTCATCGAAGACGAGTCCCAATTACAAGCGCAGATTCAACAACAATTGGAAACTGACGGATACATGGTTGACACATGTAGTGATGGTGAAGAAGGCTTATTTTGCGCTAGCGAATACCCACTCGATGCCGCTATCATCGACATCGGATTACCTGGCATGTCTGGCTTGGAAGTTATCAAAACACTACGCGATAAAGGTAGTTTATTGCCCATACTCATATTGACCGCAAGAGACAGTTGGCAAGACAAAGTAAATGGCCTGGAAACCGGTGCAGATGACTACTTGGCCAAACCTTTCCAGATGGAAGAATTAAAAGCACGCGTCAAAGCCTTGCTACGCCGTGCAACGGGCGCACCCAGTACATTATTAAAATTTAGCCCCATCATGCTGGACTTAAACGCTCAATCCGTCAGCGTCAACGAAAACAAAATTGAATTAACCAGCTTTGAGTACCGTCTCCTTGAACAATTGGCCCGCCATCAAGGCGAAGTGCTCTCCAAACAAGCTCTAACTGATTACCTTTATTCGCATGATGAAGACCGTGACAGCAATGTGCTTGAAGTTATGGTGGGACGACTACGCCGCAAACTTGATCCAGACGGAACTCTCAACCCTATCGAAACCCTGCGTGGACGCGGTTATCGCTTCACATTAAGCAGCTCCAACCATGATTTCACTTAACCAGCGCATTTTGCTCAGTGCGTCACTGGTATTGCTTGTTTTTATCGTCGGTATTGCTGTTGCTCTGGATCGCGCCTTTTATGACAGCGCCCGCTTGGGTGTACAAGATCGCATGTTAGCGAGAATTCTCCTATTAATGGGCGATGCAGAGGTCGACGAGAAAGGCACGCTATACATGCCGTCGAATCTACTAGATAGCGAATTCAGTCGGCCGGACGCAGCCACCTACGCTTTCATTATTGATCAGACAGAAAACATCACTTGGCAATCCACCTCAGCATTAAATAAAACCATTCCTGCACAAACGCCTTTAAAAAAAGGCATTAAGGGTTTCGAGCTAAGAATGATTGGTGAAGAACCTCATTTCATTTACAGCTTTGGCGTTGCATGGGCGACCGAATCTGGCACCTACCCCCTCACCTTCGTCGTCATAACCGATACTCACTTACTTGACGCACAAATCGAGCGCTACCGCGAAGACTTATGGGGCTGGTTAGCTGTTATGGCTGTATTGCTATTAATCACCCAAATGCTGGTATTACGCTGGGGACTACGTCCCATGCGTCAGGTATCATCCGAACTCGCCGCCATTGAATCGGGTCAGCAAGAAGACATGAAAGGCGATTATCCGCGTGAATTAAAGCAACTCACCGACAGCATTAACTCGCTCATCAACCACGAACGCAAACAACAAAAACGATATCGCAATGGGCTAGCCGACTTGGCACACAGCCTTAAAACCCCGCTAACCATTCTGCGTGGCACAATAAACACCGAAGAAAATCCACAAAACAAAACAAACACCATCAACGAACAAGTTGACCGCATGGACAACATTGTGCAATATCAATTACGCCGCGCCGCAACTGCAGGCAGCTCACCCGGCATGCGATTGGTGAGCTTACGCCCCGTCGCTGAGAAAATCGTCAGCACCGTTAAGAAAGCCCATCACAACAAACAACCCATCGTAACCATTGCGATAGACTCCGGCATCAGCCTACGTATTGACGAAGGCGACTTAATGGAATTACTTGGAAACCTCGTCGATAACGCTTTCAAATGGTGCAATCAATCTATCAAACTATCAGCCAGTCATAAACAAGATAACGTCGCACTTGAAATAGAAGACGACGGCTCCGGCATCAAACACCATGAAATCGCCAAAATTCTTGAGCGCGGCGTTCGCGCGGATCAATCCACACCTGGCCACGGCATCGGCCTCACCATCGTGCGTGATATCGTGCAAGTCTATGGCGGCACACTAGCCATTGACGAAAACAAAACCAGCGGCACACGTATTACTATTTGTTTGAAGCGTTATTGAACAGAACACAGAGGGCGTCCTGAAAGGGCTTGTGTCATTTACCTACTTTTCAAGCGTACCCGGCATCAAATATACGCTTCATGTTCAAGAATACCTCAATTAGAGTGCTTTACTCATGGTGCATGGCTAGCCTGAATATTGCACCAGTTGCTGGAATTTAAACGCTGAACTGACCTGAACTGAGCGTGATCGTGACTGGAGGCGCAGTTATTCTGCGGCGTAGAGAGCATGTACGCTCAATTCAGGTCAGAGCAAGTTTAAAACCAACAAGTGAAGTCTTGGGTACAAACCGTACATTTACTCAATTTCCCATAGATCAATAACCATAAGAGTTACAAGCTGAAATTTAACGTACTGGTGCAATATTCAGGCTAGGCGCAATGCCGTCCAATAGTCATTCTAGGGCGCCTCTAAAAATTCATATTTATAGACAAGACAAGGCGAGAACAAAAAATATTGACGCAGCATATTATTGATATGTAAGGAAAT
>RCMY010000145.1_pt1 | contig 66749 bp, 61 predicted proteins | sample 2041341 | NCBI WGS metagenome assembly RCMY01 (sample SAMN09708234, study PRJNA481090) | Marine sediment metagenome, whole genome shotgun sequencing project. | reverse complement strand
TTTTTTGTCGTAGACACTCTTAATGAGTGCCCACACAGATTGTCTTGCTACTAATTGTTAAAGAACATCGTGCAAATTTTTATTTACTGTTTTTGTAAATGAAAATTTTGCGCAAGGAGGACATGATTTTCCCTAAGGATTATTGTCTACCTTAACCAGCACTTACTGGTTCGCTACAAGGTGGTTTTAAGCCTCTCCTCAAGCGGGATGCGAATACTACGTCATTCGCGAATATAGTCAATACTTTTTTTAAATTTAATTTGAAATATCTTTTCGAAAATTAATCCGTTACTAACTTCAAATACACTCGCATTCACGGTACTTAAAATTGACGGCCTTACAAGTGATACGTTTTTGGCAGTTACGCCTTGTTTGCATCCCTTTTAAGACAGCGCGCATTGTACTGATATCAAATTTAAGATCAAGCCCGATCTGTAAAAATATACTTAATTTTATCTAAGTGCTTAAAATTTAGGCGGCCAAAGCTCAGATTGTTAAAAATCAAACTAATTTAATGATTTTTTTATCTGTTAAAGCTATTCTCCTATAACGGTTTAATATAAAGCCGATAATAACTATTCTAATAATAAAATTTACAATGGTGGGTATAACCATGATTTCAGTTAAAACGTCGCTAGCTGCAGTAATTACAGCAGTGCTCGCACTTGTCGCTTATTTTATCGCTAATTCAGAAATTGGTTTATCATTAAACCAATGGTTACCAAGTATTAGTATATTCGTCACGACTTTAGCACTTTTTATAATGACACAAATTCAAGGTACAACTAGTGAAACGAATGCAATGCAATCGATTCCAACAGTGACTACAACTACAACTAGTATAGCGGACGCAGAAAATGGCATTGCTACCTTATATATTGGTAATTTAGCGTATAAAGCAAATGAACAGATTGTTCAGGAATTTTTTGAAAAGGTTGGTACGGTTAGATCAGTCAGATTGGTCAAAGATAAACGAACCGGCCGCCGAAAAGGCTTTGGATTCATAGAAGTTAATAGCGGTGATGAGCAAATGTTTATTAGCAATCTTAATGAAGCGGAGTTTATGGAACGTAATATTATTGTTAGACCCGCTAACGAAAAACAACATTAAAAAAACCCGCAATTGCGGGTTTTTTTATTAATTAAATTTACTGTTAAATGTATGAAAGCGATTTATTGCCTGCAATAAGTCTGGCACTTGTACATCCTTCATCTGATTAACTAAGCCATTTATCACTTGATTAAAATCTCTTTTGCCAGCTAGCGTAGACTGACTGGTTTCTAAGACCTCTAAGTATTTGTTAACATATTCAGCCACCGCTTTTGGTGCGGAGAAATCAGACTTACCACCATCTACTAGATGTTGGATATCACCATAAGCTTTAATTTGATGATAGCTGTCCATGTGGTTAACTTGATTTGCCAACACTAATATTTCTCTATCGTTGTATCCCAAATCTATTGATTCGCGATATGCACGCTCAATGTTTCCTCTGTAAAAAGAGTTAGCAAGACCATCAACCTTATTAACTAAATTGGCTACACCTTCCCTTTCAGGTTCTGAAATGTCACCTTGAACAGAAAAAGATGTGTTTGATGAACTACTGGTAAATATACTTCTTTCGTTCTCAATTCTAGCCGCATTAAATGCCCTGCTGTCAAAGTCTATTTTTGTCACTTTGTTATTTATACTATTAATTTCAATAGCATTTAAGGAACGTTGCTCACCTACTTGCACCTTGTTTATTGCATCAATAGATGATTGATACTCCTTTGGCTCTACAGGCAAAAGATGAATACCACCAATAATTGAATCTTTTGTATCGTCTATCATTTTGTAGACATCATCATTGACTAAGCCTACTAATTCTAGCTTTGCTTGATCGATACCCACTTTAACACCGCTAATAGCTTCGTTTTTAAAAAAGCTTAGTTGGTCTGTATTAAATCCCTTTTTGGCTAAATTAGCTAAAGCGCTTTCTACAAAACCTACGACATTCGCAGTTACACCTTTTATATCAAATTGCTTATCTGCAGTTGGTTTGTTTAATTCAAATTTCTCACTGACCGTGTTTTTATGCTTGACCTCAGAACTATTCGCTGCGGCATTGCCCAAACTTCTATTAAGAGAGTTAGACAATATCTTAACTACTACGGCATCGTTTGCCGACGTCGCACTATAAGTATCCGATTTATGGCTGATTTGTTCAGCATTAAACCTTTCTGATTTGGATAAGTGCGTTGCACTATCCATTGCAATACTCGTTGTTTTAGACGGCATTACAGACTGCGTTAATATTGTATTCATAAAAGATACCTCACTATCCTCACGCTTAGTATCGGCAATAGATCGTGATTTCTTTAATAAAGAGTTGGTAAATTTTTTAGAATCATTAGAATTACGCGCCTTATAACTAAGAGGTATGAAAATGACCGATACGCTATTACAACATGACATTAAATTTGACACCCTTTCATACGATCAACAGTTCGATTATAAAGTTGAATGGTTAGGAAAACTAATATCACCTTATTTTTCAGATGAGGTTGATAGTTATCGTTCACAAGCTAAGCATTATCGAATGCGAGCCGAATTTCGAGTATGGCATGAGGGTGCTGACACTTATCACATTATGTTTGACCAACACACCAAGCGGCAGTATCGAGTAGATCAACTTGCAAGCGTGAGTTTAATTATCAATCAAGCCATGTATGAAACGATGAACTTTGTTAAAGATTCACCGGTACTGCGTAATAAGCTATTTCAAATTGACTATTTGTCTTCAACAACCAACGATTTGGTTATTAGTTTGCTCTACCACAAACCACTAGAAGATGAATGGGTCCAGCAAGCACAGGTATTAAAAGAATACCTGCAGCATTTGGGCTGTATTAGTATTATTGGTCGCGCGCGCAAACTAAAACGAGTATTAGGTAATGATTTCGTTATCGAAAAATTCAGTATTAATGATAGAGAGTACAGCTTCAAACAAATAGAAAATAGTTTTACGCAGCCTAACGCTGGCATAAATATCAGCATGATTGAGTGGGTAATTAGGCACGCGGCAAATAAGCAGACAGACTTGCTTGAACTGTACTGTGGTGCCGGAAACTTTTCAGTTGTACTTTCTCAATATTTTAAGCGGGTATTGGCAACTGAAATATCCAAGACATCAGTGTACGCAGCGCAAGACAACATTTTGCAAAACAAGGTCGACAATTTAACCATCGCGCGGCTCTCAAGTGAAGAGTTTGTGCAAGCTTATAATAAAGAAAGATCTTTTACCCGCTTAGCCGATATAGAACTTGATGACTATGCATTTTCTAGTATTTTAGTTGACCCGCCGCGCGCAGGTTGCGACCAAACCACCTTAGCCTTAATGGCGAATTTTGATACAATTATTTATATTTCGTGCAATCCAACCACGCTTATCGAAAATATAGCAGAACTTAATCTGACTCATGAAGTCGTAAGGGTGGCTTTATTTGATCAATTTCCATTTACGCATCATGTTGAAACTGGCGTGATCATGAAAAAGCGTCAAGATAAGTAGAGGCTTTTTGTTTTTGTTAAATTTAGTTTAGTAGATATGCGAAACATGCTGTGTGCGAGGCCTTACATATGCTTAGCGTAATGCACAGCCCCAAGTTGAATGAATTTAAGCTGAGTTTTTACACGCTTTGCGATTTTTTCGGTTTCAGAAGCTTCGGCGTCAATTGCCTCAGCACCAGCACTAAAGACCAATTTAACCATCGCTTCTGCCTGTAAATAAGCAATTGGCATTGGAATTTTTAGCTTTGCCACCACATAATCAGCTAGTTCTTCAGTAAAATGTTGGATTTCGCGCATAACCGCCGCTCGAAAAGCTGCTGACGTTCCGGTGTGTTCGCGTAACAATAGTCGGAACACATTTGGGTTACTTAAAATAAACTCAAGGAAAGTATCAACCGAAATGTTAATGATGCTGCCGCCAGAGTTCATTCTTTGCCTTGCTTGGCGCATCAACTGGCGCAGTGCTAAGCCCGACTCATCAACTAAGGTTAAGCCTAATTCATTAATATCTGAAAAATGTCGATAGAATGAAGTAGGAGCAATGTTAGCTGCGCGCGCAACTTCACGTAAGCTAATAGTAGTGAAGCTTTTGTTGTCGTCTAGCAATGTAAAAGCGCCTTCAATTATACGTTGACGCGTTTGTTGCTTTTGTTGTTGTCGATTCATATAAGAATGGTTACATAATTGTTTCGTTATCTGCAATATAATTCTTGCACTTAATGCCGCTTAAAGTTAAATTGGCGCACAGTTGTACGCTGAAATTTTTGAGTATTATATTTTGAAAAAACCCCCTTTAATTCCCATTAACATTGCTGTTTTCACTGTCACCACAGCTATCGCTTTAATCGGCGTTCCAATGTGGGCAATATACGGCAGCATTGGCTGGGCCGAAATTATCACCGCTATTATTTTATTTTTCTTTACGGGAATGTCGATTACCGCGGGCTATCATAGACTCTGGTCACATAAAACCTATCAAGCGCATCCTGTTGTGAAAGTGGTATTAGCAATAGGTGGTGCAATGGCGCTACAAAACAGTATTTTGCATTGGTCTAGCGATCACAGAGTGCATCATCGCCACGTTGATCAAAATGGTAAGGATCCTTATTCAGCGAAGCGCGGATTTTGGTTTTCACATATTGGTTGGATGTTACGAGAGTATCACGCTCAACGCTACAGTGACTATTCCAATTGTAAAGATTTACAAAAAGATAAAGTCGTTATGTGGCAACACCGCTATTACTTGCCCATTGTGTTGGTTGCTAATTTCGGTATTACTGCATTTTTAGGCTACTTGAACGGCGATATTATCGCCATGATGCTAGTGGCGGGTGTAGCAAGATTAGTTGCCGTGCATCACGTCACATTTTTGATTAATTCTCTTGCCCATATTTGGGGAACTCGCCCATATACCGATACCAACAGTGCTAGGGATAACGGAATATTAGCATTTTTCACCTTTGGAGAAGGTTATCATAACTACCATCATATCTTTGAATACGATTATCGTAACGGTATTCGCTGGTGGCATTATGATCCTACTAAGTGGTTAATAAAGTCTTTGTCTTGGGTAAAGCTAACCAAGAACTTACGCACCACGCCCGAAGAGCGTATTGAAAAAGCGAGATTGCAAATGCAGCTCAAAAGAGCAAAAACAAACCTCATCCATTTGCCTAACGCAGATGAAATAATGGCTAAAGTGCAAGCTGAGTACGATATTTTAGTGTTAAGAATGGCAGAGTATTATAAAACTAAGAAAGCCATGGTCGCCATGAAGAAGCAAACATTGCAGGCGTCTTATGAAAATCTTGAACTTGATTTTCGTTATAAGGAATTAAAGCAGTCCTTTACCTTACAAAAAGAAAAGTGGCAATCCCTCTATAATTATTACCTAGAGCCCAGACAAGCTTAATAAGGGAAATAAAAAGGATGCTTTTAGCATCCTTTTTTGTATGATTACAAAACATCACTTAGCACAAGCTAAAGAAAGCCGAAGTTAATATAAAATCAATTAGTGATTTGTCTAGGCTCAATCCTCGGAGACGCAAATGCCAAACAAACAAAAATCTAAGGCCTACGACTATGATGCCATTGTCATTGGCACCGGCCCAGCAGGTGAAGGGGTTGCAATGCAACTGGCTAAAGCAGGTAAGTCTGTAGGAGTTATTGAGCGCTATACTTGGGTGGGTGGCGGCTGCACACATTGGGGAACAATACCGTCTAAAGCACTTCGCCACTCTGTTAGTCGATTAATGGAATACAATGCAAATCCATTATTTAGCCAGCAAAACAGCACACAAACCCTGCGTTTTACCGACATAATGCAATATGCTAGTGGCGTTATTCGTAAACAGTCTCAATTACGCTCTTCCTTTTATGAGCGTAATGAAGTCAAGGTGTTCAATGGCGAGGCAAGCTTTATTGATAAAAACACCCTAAGCATTCAAAAAAATGATGGCTCTGTTGATAAGCTAAGCGCTAAGCAAATAGTATTGGCTACAGGCTCTAGCCCTTACACGCCAAAAGACATCGATTTTTCACACCCTCGAATTTTTAACAGTGACACCATTTTGTCATTAAGCTTTCAGCCTAAAACGATTATTGTTTATGGAGCTGGTGTTATCGGCAGCGAGTACGCTTGCATTTTTCGAGGTTTAGGAATAAAAATTGATCTTGTCAATATGCGCGATAGGTTATTGTCATTTTTGGATATCGAAATATCTGATGCAATTAGTTATCACCTATGGAACAACGGTGTTGTGATTCGGCATAACGAAGAATACGAAACGATTGAAGGGCATGAAAATCACGTCATCATGAATTTAAAGTCAGGCAAAAGAATGCGTGCCGATTGTCTATTATTCGCCAATGGACGAACAGGAAATACGGCTAAGCTTGAGCTAAAAAATGCGGGACTAAAAGCCGACACTAGAGGGCAAGTTAAAGTTAATCAAAACTATCAAACTGATGTCGAAAATATATATGCGGTCGGTGACGTTGTGGGCTACCCTAGTTTAGCTTCAGCGGCTTACAATCAAGGCCGGTTTGCAGCAGAAGCAATGCTGAAAGGCGACTCACATAAGGCGCTAGTGGTCGATATTCCTACCGGTATTTACACAATTCCAGAAATTAGTTCTGTGGGTAAGACGGAACAAGAGTTAACCAAAGCGAAAATTCCCTATGAAGTAGGCCGAGCGCAATTTAAGCATTTGGCGAGAGCGCAAATTGCCGATACCTTAGTGGGTAGCTTAAAATTACTGTTTCATCGTGATACTAAGCAAATATTAGGCATTCATTGTTTTGGTGAACGTGCCTCAGAAATTGTGCATATTGGACAGGCGATTATGCAACAAGAGGGCGAAGCTAATACCATCGAATACTTTGTTAACACTACGTTTAACTACCCCACAATGGCTGAAGCATATCGGGTTGCCGCGCTCAATGGCCTTAATCGAGTATTCTAAATCGTGTTGCACTTATCATTAAGTGCAACGTAAATATGAGTCTTGTTCGATATGGTGCATCTCATGCTTAAATTAAATTCGAGTAACTGACGCACCTTCAATGCATACGAGATTTAGATGAGCATTCAATCCCCTAATCCTAATATATCTGTAGCCAATAGCCAATAAAAGCATACTATTAATATCGGCTTGCATTCTACTGCCGAATATTATGCTAGGTGCTACGCTGTTTATAGTAAGACGAATAGAAAAGAGCGTAGACAAATCCTTTGATAGGAATCTAAAGCAGTCCATTGAGATTAGCACGAATATTTTAACATCAAGAACTTAGCAGCTTCGTAAGAATACTGTATATCTGCAACAATCTGCCGCTATTATACAATACAGTCAACACCTAGATTCTGCGAAAGGCATTAATACCAATGAGGGCAAGCGCACTGAGACCCTAATAAAACAAACGTTTTTGTCACTTATGCAACAACAAATAGAAATCGAACAGTTACGAAGTTCTTGAGCAACAAGTTAAACCACGCACGAAAGAATTATAGCTGGCCAAGCAGGTGAGCAATACAAAGATATTACTTAATATGCTGAAGAAGTAGTTTTGTTTAGATACTCGTACAAGCGAATAGATCTTCTACCTGCTAGATTAACATCGCAAGGCTCATATTAATGCATCACTTCCCCCGCTTTGCATTACTAATAGTTGTACAATAACGTTTCCTTGTAACTTCAATAATTACCTTCCTATAGATGTCCAGCATTAAAAATTTTTTCATTAAAATATCTCTTGCGAAAAAATCACACTAGAGTACTATTTTAGGCGCAAACACAATATATAGTGTTTTTATACCCATAAAAACACTACATATACCCATTAATAGTAAATTCAATCATAACGAGGTACAGCATGAGTGTTACGTTAAAAGCTGTTTCTAAAGAAACAAAAGACATCTTCTTACAAGACGCATCCTTAGATATTTGGGATAAAAAATACCGCCTCAAAGCCAAAAATAATATTGCCGTAGACGAGAATATTGATGACACCTACCAGCGCGTGGCGCGTGCATTGTCGGATGTAGAAGTAGGCAAACACAATCAGCAGAAATGGTACGAAAAATTTCTTTGGGCATTGCGAAAAGGCGCAATTCCAGCTGGGCGTATTATCTCCAACGCAGGAGCGCTTGAACACAAACCCGCAACATCAACCATAAACTGCACCGTGTCAGGCGTTATTCATGACTCCATGAATGATATTCTGGGTAAAAATTTAGAGGCAGGTCTTACCCTTAAAGCAGGTTGTGGAATCGGTTATGAGTTTTCTACACTACGCCCTAAAGGTGCTTACGTATCGGGTGCAGGCGCACATACCTCTGGTCCGCTGTCATTTATGGATATTTTTGACAAAATGTGTTTCACCGTATCATCTGCCGGTGGCCGTCGTGGCGCGCAAATGGCTACTTTTGATGTCGGCCATCCAGACGTGCTTGAATTTATTCGCGCCAAACGAGAAGATGGTCGCCTGCGTCAGTTCAACCTGTCACTATTAATTACCGATGAATTCATTGCTGCTGTGCGTAACAACACCGATTGGCCACTAGCATTTCCCGTAACACAAAAAGAAGTTGATGAAGATGGTATTGACCTCGCAGGCGAGACTATCATTTGGCGTGAATCGCCAAATCAGGATGACTATGTTAAAAATGCCGAAGGTTTGGTAGCGTGCCGCATTTACAAATCGGTGAAAGCTGCGCGTGTATGGGACGCCATTATGTCGTCTACCTATGATTTTGCTGAACCTGGTTTTATCCTTATCGACAAAGTCAACGAAATGAACAACAACTGGTTTTGTGAAAATATTCGCGCCACCAATCCCTGCGGCGAACAGCCGTTGCCACCCTATGGTAGTTGTTTGTTAGGATCCGTAAACTTAACGCGGTTCGTGATAGATCCATTCACGGCAAAAGCGCGTTTTGACTGGGACCAATACCGTAACGTCGTTAGCGTGTTTACGCGTATGCTCGACAACGTAGTTGAAATTAATGGCCTGCCGCTAGAGCAACAGCGGCATGAATTGCTGAATAAACGCCGTCATGGCATGGGGTATTTAGGCCTTGGCTCTACCACCACCATGTTATGCCTCCAATACGGTGATGACGCCTCGCTAGCATTCACTGAACGCGTGACTAAAGAAATGGCCATGGTCGGTTGGGAAACCGCACTACAACTTTCTGAAGAGAAAGGTGCTGCCCCCATCATGAACGAAATGTTTACGGTCACTAAGGGCATGTTAAAGAAACGTCCTGAAATGCGTAAAGACGGTTACAAAGAAGGTGACCAAGTTGCCGGTAAAGTACTACACGCAAAATACAGTCGCTATATGCAGCAAGTGGCAACAGAGAATCCTGCTCTGGTTGAAAAACTAAGCGCACAAGGCGCACGGTTCACGCACCATACCTCAATTGCGCCAACAGGTACCATTTCGCTTTCGTTGGCGAATAATGCCAGTAACGGCATTGAGCCCAGTTTTGCACATCACTATGCACGTAACGTGATACGCGAAGGCCGCAAAAGCAAAGAGAAAATCGATGTATTCTCATACGAACTATTGGCTTATCGCAAGTTAATAAATCCAAAAGCAATGCCTTATTCAGAAGATCCCGAAACGTTTCTCCCAGAGTACTTCGTGTCTGCCGATGACATTAACCCCAAACAACACGTTGATGTGCAAGCCGCCTCCCAAAAGTGGATTGATTCATCCATTTCCAAAACCATAAACGTACCTACTGATTTCCCTTTTGAAGATTTTAAAGACGTTTACATGTATGCCGTTGATCAGGGTCTAAAAGGCTGCACTACGTTCCGCTTTAACCCAGAAGCCTTTCAGGGCGTGTTGGTTAAAGAGAAGGATTTAGAAGACACCACTTACAGCTTTACCCTTGAAGATGGCTCAACTATTGAACTTAAAGGCAATGAAGAAGTGGAATATGATGGTGAAATACACAGTGCCGCAAACCTGTTTGATGCCATGAAAGAAGGTTACTACGGAAAGTTTTAAGCGCTTGCTGTAAAGCGAGGGAATAAAGTAAACCGTTGACCGACATTAGTAATATGAGGACGTGCAAGTCCTCTCAAGGAGCCCAATATGACCACTAAAATCACTCAAAAAATTGTTGCTTACAAAGTGATTAGCAAAGAAGAAAAAATTCAGCAAGCTAAGCAAGATGCCGCCGCAGTAGAAGAGCAAAAGCTCAACAATATTATTCATATGCACGAAAGTGTTAAGCGGCCTGAAGTGCTGCTTGGTTCAACCTATAAAATCAAAACGCCCGATTCGCAACATGCTATGTATATTACGATTAACGATATCGTTTTAAACCAAGGCACTGATCACGAACAGCGTCGCCCTTTTGAAGTGTTTATTAATTCTAAGAATATGGATCACTTTCAGTGGATTGTAGCCCTTACGCGCATTACTTCTGCAGTATTTAGAAAAGGTGGCGATGTAACCTTTCTAGTGGAAGAAATGCAGGCGGTATTTGATCCTAAAGGTGGTTACTTCAAAAAAGGCAGTCGTTACATGCCTTCGCTGGTTGCTGAAATTGGTGGCGTGATTGAAGATCATCTCAAAAAAATTGGCATGATTGTTGACGAAACCATGCACGACGTGCAAAAACAAATTTTGGCTGAGAAACGTGCAGAGTATGAAGCGGCGCAACAGCCCTCAGTTACGGGAATAGCGGCAAGCACAGATGAAAGCGACGATCAATATCCCGCCGCTGCCACGGTGTGTAATAAGTGCAGCACCAAAGCTGTGATTATGATGGACGGTTGTATGACCTGTTTGAGTTGTGGTGATTCAAAATGCGGGTAGCGTGTTGACATTGCTTAAAAACAAATAACACATGCACCGTACAGCCGAATAATCCAGAAGTATATAAGCTGTCGTAATCGAGCCAAATAGTTCACAGCATTTTTGTTTGTTGTTTTTAATATGCTATAATTCGCCATCAACAAAGTCCTTGGATATTTGTAAGCATATAAGGGAGGGGGTTTTTAACACCTCCTTAAAATATTTCCATATAGATATATAGAAACGCGAAAATGAACGGACATACTGCAAATCAACGATTAATTAAAAATCACCCCATATTAAATAAAGCCCTCAATCACAAGAACTTAAAATACCGTGCCTAAACCTACAATTGATCACCGCTTCTCTGTCGCTCCCATGCTTGATTGGACTGACCGTCACTGCAGATATTTCTTACGATTACTCAGTAAACACACCGTGCTCTATACTGAAATGGTGACCACAGGCGCTATTATATATGGCAAAGGTGATTATTTAGGCTTTAACGAACAAGAGCACCCAGTAGTTTTGCAGCTAGGGGGTAGTGATCCCGCTGATATGAGCAAATGCGCGGTAATGGCCCAAAGCAAAGGCTATGATGAAATAAACATTAACGTTGGTTGTCCATCAGACCGTGTTAAAAACGGAAGTTTTGGCGCTTGTTTAATGTCGACGCCCAATGTGGTCGCACAATGTGTTAAGGCAATGCAAAGCGAAGTGGATATCCCAGTTACCGTAAAATGTCGTATTGGTATAGACGACATGGATGATGACCAAGGCTTAAGTGACTTTATATCGCCAATTTATGATGCTGGCTGCGAACATTTTATTGTGCATGCGCGCAAAGCATGGCTGCAAGGGCTTAGCCCCAAACAGAACCGCGATATTCCCCCTCTTAATTATGAGCGTGTGTACCGACTAAAGCATGATAATCCACTTTTGAAAATAAGTATTAATGGTGGAATAAACTCTATCGCAGAAGCAAGTTGTCATCTCAAGTATGTGGACGGCGTGATGATGGGCAGAGAAGTATATTCTAATCCGTATATTTTAAGTGATATAGACAATTGTCTGTTTGCAGATTCAAAATCGGAGCATAACGCAGCAGTGACAACTCGCGAGCAAGTAGTGCATAGTATGTCGACTTATGCAGCTCAGCAGGTGCAACAGGGCTCAAGAGTATGGCATATTGCTAGGCACATGTTGGGACTATTTCAAGGTCAAGCCGGTGGCAAAATTTGGCGACGTTATTTAAGCCAAAACGGTACGGCAAAGCATAATAATCCTAATTTATTACTCGAAGCGTATGAACAACTCCTGATTGCACAAGCGAAGGTAAAAGACGACTCACTAAAATATGGTCAAAAAAACCAAAGCTACTAGTCAAATACACTACCTTATGTATTTCTACTTGTTATCATATTCTAGACACATAACTAAAAAATCATATCCAATTGTTTTTAAACAACTTTTATTTTTTATACATTTCTGGCATGACATTCGCTAAAGGAAAGTGTGAACTCAAATATCTTTTCTAAATTTTAAGATACTCACAAAACCAATAATAATGTTACGCATTTAAGGAAAAAATTATGAAACTCACTACAAAATTAGCCGCCACTTTTTTCATTTCAGCATGTGCTTTGTCAACGTCTGTCAGCGCTCAAGAAAGTTCATTAGAACAACTCGTGAGTAAGCTAGTTGCATCAGCTGTCGATACTGTTTCTGCAGAAATTGATCAACAAGTCGAAAAATTAACGCTAGTCGCCAGCAGAAATCTGACCATTGGTTCAAGTGCAAGCTCGATTGGGAAGGTCACTATCACGGATCTCCCCGATAAAAAAATGAATGGGCAAGCGGATGAGAAATCGCAAAAAAACATATCTGAAGAAGCGGAAGACTCCAAAGGCTAATGCACTGCCCAGATATTTTCACTCTAAGCCAAAAAAGGAGCAACAAAGATGCTTGCACAAGTAAATTTATTAAGTTTAGTGCTATCGCCTGTAGTCGTCTACTTGGCCGGCGCTATTATCGTGACCTTACTCAATCATCTAAAATTGATTAAGTCAGATGTTTAAGCAAACAAAAATTGACAAAGAAGCGACTTAAATTTTGATAAGGAAAATAATATGAAAACAGTCTTGAACGACAAACGATTTTTTAAAGACCCGCAACACGCAAAAGTATCGGGTGTTTGCGCAGGCTTCGCTAAATATTATGATATTAATGTATGGCTATTGCGCGCAGTCGCAATCGCTGGACTTGTAATGATACCAATGGTAACCGGTATTGCTTATGTTTTGGCCGTCATTTTGCTAAATGATCAATAAAGCGTGTTATGTATAAATGGGGCAAAAAATTAAACTCACTATAAAGATTGCCGAAAGCCTACCTGCACAGGTAAAATAACGGTATTATCAATAGGCATTTAAATCTGCATACAAGATGGGTATGCAAAGGCACACTATTTAAGGACGACAATGGGTAATTTTCTTACTACTAAAAAAATTAGTGCGGCCATAGCGGCCATTATTCTTATATTTTGTGTGATTGGCTTTTGGTGGGGATTCGAACCTAGTACATTTGACGTTAATGCTAAAGCACAACAAGCGGCTGACCAAAACCAAGAACGTGTGGTAACTGGTTACACTACAACCAACGCCTTAATAGGTGTACTTGAAGAAATGTTATATAAGCCGGGTGGCTATTTAACTAACGATATTATGCCGCCGGGCATTGTGATGGATAATATACCGCGTTGGGAGTTTGGCGTTTTAGAAATGAGTCGAGACCTAGCGCTTGCGATGCGCAAAGATTTTGGGCGCTCTCAATCTCAATCTACCGATAATCCTGCATTAGCGAAAGCCCAACCTAGCCTTAATTTTGATAATAATCGTTGGATACTGCCTTCGAGTGAAGGACAATATAAAGATGCGATTAAACAATTGTACATATATAGGGATCAATTAGGCGATTCGAATAATAATAACAACCAATTTTATGCGCGCGCCGATAATTTACGAGACTATTTAAAGCAAGTTGAAAAACGCCTAGGTAATTTGTCGCAAAAATTGAGCCAAAGTGTCGGCACCGAAGTGTTAGACACTAACTTAGCCGGAGATAGTACAGCGACTAAGTCATCACCAGAATTGCCCGTAGCCGTAAATAAAACCAGTTGGTTTCAGCTAGATAACAACTTTTATGAAGCGCGCGGCGCAAGTTGGGCTCTATTACACTTTTTAAAAGCCGTAGAGGTTGACTTTGCCGAAGTGTTGAGTAAAAAGAACGCTACCGTTAGTTTGCAACAGATAGTGAGAGAGCTCGAGGGAACCCAAGAACCTGTCCTTAGCCCTATTATCTTAAATGGCAATGGCTTTGGTTTGCTGGCTAACCATTCGCTTGTTATGGCAAATTATATATCTCGCGCTAATGCAGCATTAATCGAATTATCTGAACTATTAAATCAAGGTTAACAATGAAAAATTTATATAAAATTAGTACGCTTGCTATGGCAACTTGTGCGCTAGCACTAAGCGCACAAGCTAATGCAGACACCTTTTTAGGTGGTTATGTGGGTGCTCAAGCTTGGAATATGGATACCTCGGGAGGTTTTGCACAAAACCAATCTACTGCCAACTTTACTTTTGAAGATGAAACAAACGCCAGTTTTTATGCTGCTTTAGAACACCCTATTCCACTTGTACCCAATTTAAAACTTGCGCGTACAAGTATGGACACTAGCGGTAGCACTGTTATTGACAGCCAATTTACTTTTGGTGGTCAAGTATATTTAGCAAATGCAAGTCTTGATACAACATTTGATTTGGTGGCTACAGACTATATTTTGTATTATGAAATACTGGATAACGACCTTATCTCAATTGATATCGGCGTAAGCGGTAAGCAGATTGACGGTGATATAAGTGTGATAGACGGCAACGGTCGCGCCAGCCAACAAAGTCTTAATACCATTATTCCAATGGGATATGGCCGAGTTGAAATAGGACTGCCTTTAACTGGCTTAGCGGTATACGCAGAAGCCAGTGGTATTGCTATTCAAGATGATTCGTTTACTGATTATCAGGTGGCACTTACCTATAACTTTTATGAATCGCTTGCCATCGATTTAACCTTACAAGCAGGATATCGCGCCACTGAGTTGGACCTAAATGATGTGGACGATATTTATGCCAACATTGAATTTGACGGCGTTTTTGTAGGAATCGAATTTGATTTTTAATTTTTTAAGCACAAAACGGCATAAAGAATTAGTTTTAAGTCTTTCTAGTTATTAATAAAACACGCTATTCTTGTTTCATCTGAAAGAATAGCGGTGTTTTATGACTCAACATAACAGTAATTCCAATCTAAATATAGGCGCAACTCTTCCTACTTTAGATTCCACACAACTGACTCAGCTTACGCAAGCGGTAGCAGGTCTTAGTAAAGATCAACTCATTTGGGCGAGTGGCTATCTAGCGGGTTTGTCATCTAGCGCATTATCAACTAATTTAGTAGGTACAGTACCAACGACACAGTCTGTATCTACTACTGCTGTCAAACAAACGTCTGTAACTGTTTTATACGGTTCACAAACTGGCAATTCTAAGCATGCAGCCGTAGCCTTTAACGAGCAACTTGTAAAACAGGGAGCTAAAGCCAGCTTAGTTAGTATGGCCGATTACAAACCGCGTAAAATTAAGGATGAAACGCATTTAGTGATATTTGTGAGTACTCATGGTGAAGGTGATGCTCCCGATGATGCAATTGAACTACACGAGTTTTTAAGTAGCAAAAAAGCGCCGAAATTACCGAATTTGCATTACGCAATAGTGGCACTTGGCGATAGTAGTTATGAGTATTTCTGTCAAACCGGGAAAGACTTCGATGCTAAGCTAGCCGGATTAGGCGCAAAGCCAATCTTAGAGCGACTCGATTGTGATGTAGACTATGCTGACGAAATTGCTGCTTGGTCAGACCACGCTACTAAGCAATTTGTTGCGTCACTTACGCCTGTTGAAGTGGCGCAAACACTTACCAACTTGCCAATTAATAATGCAATTGCGGTGAGTAATAATCAGTACAATAAGCAAAATCCATTTACCGCTACTTTACTTTCTAGCCAAAAAATTACCGGCCGAGACTCGATCAAAGATATACGACATATTGAAATTTCACTTGAAGGGTCAAACCTCCAATACCAAGCGGGTGATTCTTTAGGCGTGTACTTCAAAAACGAAGCAGACCTTGTGCAACGAATTATTGCGGCATCTCATACCAAAGCCGAAGATGAAGTCACACTAAAAGGCGGCAAATTCACCTTAAAAGATGCCTTAACTGACAAACTTGAATTAACCTTAAGCTATCCTGGCTTTGTAAAGGCTTACCAAGCAGTCACACAAGATAAAGGCTTGCAAGCGCTGCTAGATGACAAACCGACCTTACGTACTTTCCTAGAAGAACGTCAAATTGTTAATATTATTGAACAATTTCCAAATAAAATAAGCGCGCAAGCTTTGGCTGATGCTTTACGACCTATTGCACCTAGACTCTATTCTATTGCGTCTAGTCAGTCAGAAGTTGAAGATGAAGTCCACTTAACCGTCGCACACATAGATTACGAAGCCTTTGGTTCACGTCATCAAGGTGGCGCGTCTGGATTTTTATCAACACGATTGCAAGAAGGCGATCATATTGATGTTTATATAGAAGATAACAGCAACTTTAGACTTCCAGCAGATCTTAATACGCCCATCATTATGATAGGACCCGGTACCGGAATTGCGCCGTTTAGAGCCTTTTTACAAGAGCGGGAAGCAAGCGAAGCTCAAGGAAAAAATTGGCTGTTCTTTGGAAATCCTAGCTTTACTCAAGATTTTTTGTATCAAGTCGAATGGCAAGGTTATAAAAAGTCTGGACTACTCAACAAAATAAGTTTGGCTTTTTCTCGTGATCAAGAACACAAAATTTATGTGCAAGACCGCTTAATTGAAAATGGTCAGGAAGTATATGATTGGTTGCAGCAAGGTGCTCACGTCTATGTATGCGGCGATGCCATGCATATGGCAAAAGATGTCGAAGCAGCTTTGATCACTATCATTCATACCCATGGCAACATTAGCCAAGCTGACGCTAAACAATATTTAGTCGACATGCGTAAATCAAAACGTTACCAGAAGGATGTTTATTAATGAGCGACAAAAATCCCTACCAAGTACAAGGCAAACTATCTGATAACGAACGCATGAAAGCGCAAAGTAAACATTTAAGAGGCACCATTGCCGAAGATTTAAAGGATGACTTAACCGGAGGCTTTACAGGTGATAACTTTCACCTCATTCGAGTGCATGGCATGTATCAACAAGATGACCGCGACATACGTGCCGAGCGCGCAAAACAAAAGCTAGAGCCTTTGCAAAATGTTATGCTCCGCGCTCGCTTACCTGGTGGTGTTATCACGCCTAAGCAGTGGCTAGTGATTGATAAATTTGCACAAGAGAAATCGATTTACGGCAGTATTCGCTTAACCACTCGTCAAACGTTTCAGTTTCATGGTGTCCTTAAACCGAATATTAAGCCAATGCATCAGTTATTGAACTCAACCGGTATCGATTCTATTGCCACCGCCGGAGATGTTAATCGAAACGTGCTGTGCACCTCTAATCCAATAGAATCGGAAGTGCATAAACAAGCTTGGGAATGGGCAGCCAAGATTAGTGAGCACTTACTTCCTAAGACCAACGCGTATGCTGAAATTTGGCTAAACGGCGAAAAGGTGGAAACTACACAAGAAGATGAACCCATTTTAGGCAACAGCTATTTACCTAGAAAGTTTAAGACCACGGTTGTCATTCCACCACAAAATGACGTAGACGTGCATGCCAATGATCTTAATTTTGTGGCTATTGCTGAGGGCGGAAAGTTAGTGGGTTTTAACGTCCTTGTAGGTGGTGGCTTGGCAATGACGCATGGTGATCATGCTACTTTTCCGCGCAAAGCTGACGATTTTGGTTACATTAGCCTAGACAAAGTAATAGACGTTGCTGAAGCGGTGGTAACAACACAGCGTGATTGGGGTAATCGGGTAGATCGTAAAAATGCAAAAACCAAATACACACTTGAACGCGTTGGCGTAGATAATTTTAAAGCAGAAGTTGAAAAACGAGCCAAGATGCAGTTTGCTCCTAGTAAACCTTACGAGTTCACTTCTCGTGGCGACCGCTTTGGTTGGGTAAAGGGTATAGATGGTAATCATCATTTAACCTTGTTTATTGAGAATGGTCGTATTCTTGATTTCCCAAATAAACCACTAAAAACCGGCTGCGCCGAAATAGCCAAGGTACACAAAGGGGACTTTAGACTTACCGCAAATCAAAATTTAATTGTGGCTGGAGTACCCACTGACCAAAAACAAGTTATAGAAGATATCGCGGTTAAACATGGCTTGTTAGAAGCAAATACCAGCAATCAACGTAAAGACTCAATGGCATGTGTTTCGTTGCCAACCTGTCCTTTGGCAATGGCTGAAGCTGAAAGGTACTTGCCTGACGCGGTTACAGAGTTAGAAGGCTTACTTGCTAAGCATGGCTTGGCCGATGAAAGTATTATATACCGAATAACGGGTTGTCCAAATGGTTGTGGGCGCGCCATGCTGGCTGAAATAGGCTTAGTCGGAAAAGGTCCTAATAAATACAATCTACACTTAGGTGGCAACCGCGAAGGCACTCGCATTCCCAGAATGTATAAAGAAAACATTCTAGATTCTGAAATTATGGCTATTCTTGATGAATTTATTGGACGTTGGTCGAAAGAACGAAACACAAATGAAAGTTTTGGTGACTTTGTCATACGCGTAAACATTGTCAAAGCGGTGATTAATTCGGCACAAGACTTTTATGAGGAAATAAACTATGAATAATCTTGCTCCTGTATTTGAAGAACAATCATTAATCAGTTCGGATATTGGTACCCGTAAGCTGTTTGAAATAAATGATAATCTTGAGAAAATGCTGCCCATCGAGCGAGTGGAATGGGCTGCACGACATTTGTCTGGTCAACATATTGTGTCTTCGAGCTTTGGGGCGCAGTCGGCAGTGATGCTGCACTTAATAAACCAAGTTATACCCAACATACCCGTAGTATTGACCGATACAGGATACTTGTTTCCTGAAACCTATCGCTTTATTGATACCTTAACAAGCAAATTAAATCTTAATTTACAGGTCTATCGCGCCCCCATTAGTGCAGGTTGGCAAGAAGCCAAATATGGAAAATTATGGGAGCAAGGTGTAGAAGGTATCCAGCAATATAATAACCTTAATAAGGTTATTCCGATGAAACAAGCACTTGAAGAGTTAAACGTTAAGACATGGTTTGCGGGCTTACGCAGAAACCAGTCAACTAGCCGTAAAAATTTATCTGTATTGCAAAAACAGGCCTCTACATTCAAAGTACATCCTATCATTGATCAGGATAACCGCGAGCTGCATCAATATTTGCAAAAAAATGATCTTCCCTATCATCCTCTATGGGAACAAGGTTATGTCTCTATTGGCGATTGGCACACAACGTCCAAACTCGAAGCTGGGATGACCGAAGAAGAAACCCGTTTCTTTGGATTAAAACGAGAATGTGGTTTACATGAATTTGGTGACGGAGACGGAATTTAGCACTTTGTTCTAGACCGTATTTTATATTTAAACGCCCCACTCTATGGGCGTTTTTTTTTAACACCCTTAGCCCATTTGCTAATGATAAGGTCAACACAATTCAATAATACAAAGCTCATCCAAGACAATCTGACTTCAATTCAATTCTACTTCATATTTTCTACAAGAATCGAGGGTTTTTGCTATACTCTCAGGGTAGATTAATAAAATGTTAAATTAATAATAAGAATAAGAATGAGCAAAATGCGCCTTATAAATTTCAAAAATCGCGCAAAGTAGCCTATATAGCATTAACCATGATAAAGACGGATTTTAGCCAAACCAACACGCATAAAAAACGCTTCAGCCCGTTTTTTTCAATTCCAACAGTCCTCTTTGGTCTGAATTTTGGTGTGCTTGGCGCTATCGCAAATACGCTGTTTTATATAAACTTCCTAGGTAGCTTCGGACTTTTTTTTGGTCAAATATTTGTCTTACTTTGCCTTGTCAATCGCGGTTTAAACGCGGCGATTATTGCTGCTTGTATTAGCTCAACCGCAGCGGTATTCATCACCAACGATGCATACTTAATCGTCATTTTTTTACTCGAAATGCTATTCGTGCATGTATCTATGCGAAAAGGCTATTTTTTGTTTCAATCGGCAATGGCATATTGGCTATTAATTGGTATTCCACTATTTTTGATCTTACACACGCTAACGTCAGATATATCTGCCGACTTACTTTTTATCGGTGTCGTTACGTTAGCCTTAAACAGTCTAATATGTGTTTCCATTGTGGCCATTTGCTGTTGGTTTATACCATCTCATTATATTTATGAGAAATACTACACACACCCACCACAGCTATCCTCGTTAATATTTTCTTTATGTATGCTTATTGCAACTTTGCCTGCCATGATTATCGCTTTATTTTTTATCTGGCAGTCGAGTATCCAGAATGAAAGAACGGTAGAGCAAGCGCTTAATAATTCAATTTTGCAGCTTACTACCTTAACTAATATTGAGCTACAACGCCATCTAGAGAGCATTGTCACAATATCAAACATTTTACAGAATAACCCTACCAACAAGCTGCCGCCATTAATGAGAGCATCTAACAAAAATGGACTTTTGTTTGACACCATTATTGCGACTGACCGCTATGGGACCGTTACGCACGTTGCACCAGAACGAAATAACTATACATATCCAAATGTACAAAAAACGAATTACTATAAACAAGCTCGCGAATCTGAAACAGCATTTTTTACTGACGCAACAATTGCGCCGTATTCCAATGAGGTTTTTATGGTTGATTTTATTGCACCAATCTTAAGCAGTAGATCGTTTAATGGGATCGTGCTAGGAAGCGTGTTGCTATCACAACTTGGCGACTTTATGACTAATATTGTACCAAACGGTTATCTGTATATTGTTACAGATAGTAAAGGCCGAATTATTGCAAGAACCGATGCACTCAATCTTCCTTTGCTGGCTAACTTTACTGTTGAAAAATACACCAATCCACTCATTACCAAGATACCCACTTTGTTGTTAAAACATTCTGAATATTTGTATCAACAAAACAAAACGTCGAATGATTGGGTAGTGACATTAGTTAAACCATCGCATGAAATTACATCACCATTGGTTAATTACTTTTTCCTATTAATAGTAGCCACCCTATTCGCACTGTCGGCATTCGCACTTATTGCAAGGTCGATATCTCGTAGAATAACCCAACCCTTAGTCGATATAGCGAATAATACTGCTGATGCAGAGTTGCATCCAAATGTCATAAAGAGTTCGCAGGTAAGTTCGGAAATGGTCAAATTAACGAAGAGATTGATTGATTCACATAAAGTAATGTCAAATTTTCATCAGCAATTATCCGAACAAGTGCATCAAAAAACCAAACAATTAAAACAGTTAAACCACGAGTTATATTCCATCGCACAAAAAGACTCGCTTACGCAGTTATTAAACAAAGCTAGTTTTAATCGCCTAGCCATTGCAGCCTACCGTAACTGTATCCGTAGCCGTATCAATTTTTCTCTAGTTTTCATTGATATTGATCACTTCAAACTGATTAACGATACTCACGGCCACCCATTTGGAGACAAGTGTATTGTTGCGGTGGCAAAAACAATACAAAAACACTGTAAACGAGATACTGATATTATAGGTCGCTACGGCGGCGAAGAATTTATAATAATGATCGTTGGCGGTGAACTAAACGAGCACGTGGAACGCATTACGCTTATTAAAGATGATATACAAAACATGCAGATCATTAAGGATAGTATTAACGTTCGCATGACAATTAGTGCCGGAGTCTGCAGTGTTACTAAGGATTTTTCCATCGACTATGAAACACTATTACAACAGTCCGATAATCAGCTCTATATAAGCAAACGAGAAGGAAGAAATAAAATAAGTTCGATTATCCAGTAAACCACTGGTATATTAGATTTTATGGTAAGTCAATGCCAAAAACATCGGATAATATACAGTCACTAAGAAGAGCATAATATGACTGAGCGACAAACAAGTACGATCGAAAGAATACAGATTAGTCTTGTTTTGAGCCTACTAGGAGTAGGGGTAAATCTTTTTCTCTCAATTAATATTATTGGTGAGTCTCAGTTACTATTTGGCTCTATTTTTGTATTTTTAGCCTTACTAATATTACCTATCTCTTTTTCCCTATTGGTTGCGACATGCGTATTCTTATCGCAAATTGCGCTTGATCAATTTTTAACCACCTCTTTATTGTTTTTGCTAGAACTGACCGTCATTATCGTGCTGCTGCAGCGCAATATGTTTTTATTAATGGCTTCTTTACTGTATTGGGTAGTGATTGGCGGTCCATTACTGTATGTATTTAATTTCTATAGCCCTGGTGAACTAGCGTCAGGTAATATTATTATTACTTTACAAACAGCCTTTAATGGACTACTAAATGCGGCTATCGCTGTCACCATTTATACGTCTATTCCACATTCTTGGCTCCAATCTAAGGTATTACACCAGCATAGTTTAGCCACTAATATATTTGCTATCTGTGCCTCTACGCTTGTCGCTCCGCTGTTAATAGCATGTTTTGTTTTTATTGCAGAATATTCAAATCAAAGTGACGCTTCGACAATTGACAGCTTAAAAAACAAATCATTGCGCATAGGACAACTGACGACACATTTCATTGCACAACACCAAGTCGTCATTGAACAACTTGCGCATACTATATCAAACCTAGACCGTCCAGAGATTGAACGAGAACTATTACTAAAAGCTCAGGAAGAAAATAATACTTTTTTCAATATCGCGTTAGTTGATAAAAACGCTGAATTAGGTTTTTTTGCACCCGAAAAATATAACGAACAAATTGCGCGCATGCCAGCCGATTTAAGGACCATTGCAGACCGATCGTATTTTATTGAGGCTAAAAGTCGTTTAACGACGATCATATCAGATACTATATTAAGTCGTGGCGTCGTAATTGCGCCCATGTTTGCAATTGCGGCCCCTTTGTTTAAAAAAAATTCAAACCGCCATCCAGAATTTGATGGCATTATTTTTGGCGCAATCAAGCTCAATAATTTAGATAGCGTAACCAACGAAATTGCCTCAATTTTAGAACACACAACCGTTGTTGTGACAGACAGTCAAAACAATATCGTATATTCGACCAAGCCTTCGGTTTTAAAAGCCCTCGACCCATTTTTTTTTACTATAGGCAATAGTATCCTAATAGATAAAATGCCTATAATGCAGCTAAATAATAAAAACTTTTTATACCACAAGGCAACAACCCAATATGGTTGGAAAGTATATGTAATAGAAGACGCCGACGCATTTTTACATAATATTGGGAATCAGTTTGTATGGGTGGGAACGGGACTAGTAGCGGTTTTAGCTATCTTTCTATTTTTTGCCTACAACCTATCAAGCAGAATTACCGCTCCCTTAATTTCATTGTTGCAAAGTGAAGATAAGTTGCGACCTGAAGTTATCGAGTCAAACGAAACCAGTAAAGAATTTTCGGATATGGCGAAAAAATTGAAACGCTCATCATATTTAATGAAAAACTATGAGAACCGCTTAAAGCTTCAAGTTGAAGAAAAGACTGAAAAGCTAGAACAACTTAATTTATTATTAGCAGCACAAGCTAGGGAAGATAGTTTAACCGGCTTACTTAATCGCAGCGGATTTAATGAACTCGCGCTTAACGCAATAAAGACCAGCTATCGACTGGCACAACCTTTTAGTCTGGCAATACTTGATTTGGACTTATTTAAGTTAATTAATGATACTTATGGACATCCATTTGGCGATAAATGTTTAGTTGAATTTTCTGATTTGCTGAAACGTCACTGTAAGCGAGACACGGATATTATAGGCCGCTATGGCGGTGAAGAATTTGTCATTTATATATCAGCCGCAGAAATAAGCTCCCAACATAATATTATAACTAAAATTCATGAGCACACGCGGAGTTTAGAAATACTCGATTCGAAAACCAATAAAATGGTTAAAATAACCGCCAGCATTGGTGTTTGTACAGTTGTTTCTGCCATTAATTTAGACTTAAGTGACTTGATAAAAATTGCAGATGACGAACTTTATAATTGTAAACGAAATGGCCGTGACCAAATTAGTATTCGAGAGGTGGGGAAAAAGTAATAAAAACACAATCAAGCGCGCACTTGTGTGTTAGCTTGATTGATTCAAAATACGATCGCATTATTTTACTTAATTATTGACTAAGCAGCCGCGTAAGCTAATAAGCCCATAATCGCTAAACCTGAGGTACCTAAAAAGCCATATTCAATGCGCTCTTTCATCGCTTCAGCGCCCGTTTTAGTCGACAGGAAGGCCATAACTACACATGTTAAGCCTAACACTAGTGATAACATCATAAAACCGAACAGCAAAGCGTCGCCTAGCACGAGTAAAGTATCTAACATAGCTTATATTTTTCCTAGCATAATTGAGTTTCAAAATTTATTGCGTGTATTATGCAATAAACTAAGTTGTAAACATAGATTCTCAACAAAATATTGTATAAAAATCTGATCTTGGTCAAATTGACTATTTTTTACAATTATTTTCTATATCTTTAAAAACTCACACCTGCTCCCTGTAAGCTATACTTACATCTTATTGTTTTTTATAGATTTTTAATTATGGCATTACGATTGCTTATTTAGGTATTTAAGATCACAATAACTTCTTTGGGTGTTATTGCATGACTAATGTCTTATATAACGATCATCCAATTATTTATTAAAAAGGTATTTTTTTATGACGTTCACAAAACTCGCAACCATCACTTTCACCTGCGCAAGCGTTTTTGCGACAAGTGCGTTTGCACAAAACAACTTTCAAAGCAGTTGCGATGCAAATATTAATGCAGACCTTAATTTTTCAAATAATCAATTGTTAGTAAAGTCGATCACTAATCAAGATATTTTGTTCCATGCAGATGGGGCGGTATTCATTGATGGGAAATCGATAAGCCTTACCGCTCCAGAACAAACATTAACAAAGAGTTACTATAAGGGCGTAGAAGAAACCATACCGATGGCTGTTGATATCACTATTGAAGCACTCAGCATCACCAACTTAGCATTAACTGAAGTTTTTACCGGTCTGCTCGGTGAGAAAAACTCAATTTCAAGTAAAATTGATTCTCGCCTAGGAAAAGTAGCAAGTTCAATCAAAGAACACGTGTATCAAAATCCAGATTCACTGACATTTAATAGTGAGTATCTAAAGCGAGATCTTGGTTTAGGTAATGATGTAGACCAAGAAATTCAGAAAATTCAAGAAGAGATTATGACGGCTGCTATGGGTGAGTTACTGTTAATAGTAGGCCAGTCAATGATGTCAGGAAACAACGATTTTGTTGGCCTGCAAAAACGTATGGAAAACATAGGTGACGAAATTGAAGAAAAAGCAGGACGTGTTGGAAAACAACTTGAGAAAAAAACCACTGTGTTGTGTGAAAAACTGAAGAGTTTAGATGATACTGAAGATCAATTGCAAAAAGTATCAGCGTTACGTCATTTAAATATGATTGATATAAGCAAGTAAAGTATCACTACCAATATCAGTATCAGTATCATGAAAGTACAACCTTGATCTGTTTCGACTCTTCACATTTCAGGGTTGTATTTTGTTCTGAGTTGATCATAAGCAAGGCTTTGTTCTTTTGAAAAATACACATTCACCACACTGCGAACACGTTTATATTATGGGATTAGGTTGGTTAGGTTTAGCGCTAGCTCACTCACTTAAATCATCTAATATTAAGGTATCTGGAACGGTTACCAGCAGTCAAAAACAAGATCTGCTGTTAACGCAAGAGATTCAGGCTGACCTTTTTAATTTGTACCTAGATTCGCCTAAGCTAACCAATAATCAGTTTGATAACTTAGCTATATATAACCAGATTAGCGCGACTACCTTGGTTCTAAATATCCCTCCTGGCCGCCAAAACTTTCAGCCCGTTCGTTTTGTCGATGCTATGATCACCTTAATTGACTCACTTATGTTAAAAGGTTTAAAGAAGTTAATCTTTATTAGCACAACTTCGGTGTTCTGTGAAGAGCAGTCTGTGGTGACAAATGCCAGTGTACCTGTGCCTGCAACAGAATCAGGAAAGGCACACTTTAAGATAGAACAACACCTTTTTAAGCATTATGCTAATGCAAGCGCGGTACTCAGATTGTCGGGTTTAGTTGGTCCTAATCCAGATGGTAGTTTACGTCATCCAATATTTGTATTATCCAAGAAACAAAATATTGCAAAGGGTAAAGATGTGGTAAATCTTGTGCATCAAGCTGATGTGATTGCAGCCATTACGCAATTAATCAATAATAATGCGCACCCACATAGTCTAAATCTAGCGGCAGCAGATCATCCTACCCGCAGTGATTACTACAGTTGGTGTGCCCAACAGCTCGGTTTGCCGCAACCAGGATTTGCCCCAGATAATAAAAAGCGTCAACAAGCCAAACTCATTGACGCTTCGCAAACATTTTCATGTTTAGGAATAGAGCCTATTTACAAAAGCCCATATGATATGCTGAATTAGCTCATTAAATATAGCACTATGTCGAAATCAAAATACTTTAAGGCGACAGTATTAATAAATATTGTCGCTAATACAAACGGAATAAAGGTTCCTAAAGATATATTGACGTAACGCTCTAAAAAGCTTTTCTTAAATGCCGGTGCACCTTCGTCCAATTCTTCATTAAACGCCGTTTTTTTCCATTTATATATAACAAACAAACAGATTATTAGGCCATTTAGAGGCAAAACAGTTTCATAAAAAACGTCGTATACGACATCAAAAAATGATTTTTCAGAATTTGCATAGGTGACAAAATGAGTGAAGAAGTCGACCAGCCCAAACGAAAATAAACTCATTAATGAAAATGCGATTAACAACACACCACAAATAACTAACGAGCGTCTACGTGATGCCCCTTTTTCGCTCATTAAGGCTGCCACTGGCACTTCAAATATAGAGACAAGCGACGTGATCGCGGCAAAGAAAACGAGCAAAAAGAAAAGACATGCAATGGCACTTGCACCAACGTAACCAACTGAGTCTTGCAGGGCTAAAAATATTTGCGGCAAATACGAGAAAATCATTGATATAGAGGACTCACTTAATTCATTTGGATCAACCGATGGATTAAATGAGAAAATTGCAGGTAGAATCATCAAACCCGCAGTAAACGCTACCGCAGTATCGGTCAGCGCAACTAGTTTTGCCGATGAGGGTAAGTTAGCATTTTTATCAATATAGCTGCCATAGGTAATCATAATCCCCATACCTAAAGACAAGGAAAAAAATGCCTGCGCTAGCGCGCTGTTAACCACACTTGCATTAATTTTATCAATATCAGGAATTAGATAAAACTCGACACCCGCCATGGCATTGTCGCGAGTTAATACAAAAGCAACTAAGGCGAGTAACATAGCAAATAGAGCAGGCATCAGTATTTTTGCTGCTTTTTCAATACCTTCTTTAACGCCTCCTTGCAAAATAAAGTAAACAATTGCAAGCACCAGTATCATATAGACAAACAAGCTATTGCCCGTTATAAACTGCCCAAATGTATCAGGGTTTGCAAGTACATCTAAATTCCCCATTGCAGATTCAGACAAATAGCCAAAAATCCAAATGGTGATTACCAAGTAAAACACGGCAATCATAAACGGCGTTATGATTGAAAGCCAACCAGCAAAGCGCCATCCTTTATTGCCTCCAGATAATACGGTAAGCGCACCTAATGGATCTTTTTGACTGGCCCGTCCCACTGTCATTTCTGCAATCATTACTGGCACACATATAGCCACCACAAAAATTGCGTACATTAACAAAAACGCGCCACCACCATTTTTTGCTGCACCCACTGGAAAACCAACTAAGTTGCCTATACCTACTGCAGAGCCTGCAGCGGCAAGAATAAAACCTAGCTTTGAGCCAAATTGCTCACGAGAAGCTGCCATGAGAATTCCTTGTTATTGTTGTTATAATGATTTAACTGAATGTGCTTTTCATCCACTGACTGTATCACAATGTTGTTATACTACAGATTCGTCATTGCACATTTTACCTTCGCTAAACCAAATGTTAACAGCAGTTAACAAAAATGTCTGCTATTGTCACAAGAAATCGATGCAAAAATAGTAAGTTTCAAACGCAGTTTAGTCATTAATTTTTTTATCAATTTCAAACTAAACGAAAGTGCTCGCCAGTATCCGATCGGTCCGCTCAGTACGCAATTGTTTTGCCTGCCCAATCAATATAATAAGGCGAGTACTCACTATCAAATTTTTGCATATGAGTTAGAAGCTGGCTAACCGTAAATTCAGTGGTAAATAATTTGCCTGGTTTAACATTCGACTGGAAGGGTTTCGACAATTGCGTATCTACAGTGCCTGGATGATAACAAGCCAAGGTGGTATTGGGTGAGCGGCGTTTATATTCAACGCTCGCCGTTTTCACGATCATATTTAAAGCTGCTTTTGAAGCACGATAACCATACCAGCCACCCAAGCCATTTTCACTAATGCTGCCCACGCGCGCGCTAAAAAATACAATGCTAGCTTGCTCATTAGCCATGTGTTTAACTAAGTGCTTAAGCCAAATAGCCGGCACTATAGTGTTAACTCGAAAATATTCAGCCAGTTGTTTGGAATCAATATCTTCTAGTCTTTTCTCGGGTTTTAAAAGCATATCACCCGAAGTATGCAGCACTCCTGTGGTGCAAATAACATGTGTAAATCTAATTTTCTGAGCTGCAATTTTTGTAATAAAATCGATAACGGCGGTTTCATCTGTAGAGTCAAACGTAAACGCCTTTTGGTTAGCATAGATCGCCTTGCTAACACTTCGAGAAACGGTATATATTACACCGTCAGTATGTGTTTCGGATATTTGCTTGAGTACTTCCTGACCAATACCACCACTGGTTCCAATAACTAGCACATGCGTGTTCATCAATACTTTACCTTGCAGTTAGTTTCGCAGCGTTTTTTTCCAGTAAGCCAGTATGATATTTGGTGCCTATTTTTTGCGAATATCAGATACGCTTTGTCGGCAACGACGCGAATAACAGGCCAGCGTAAAGGTGCGTAAATCCAACCTTTACCCACTTCACTAAAAGCCCGATGAGTTGCATCTAAACCTATCAACATCGTTCCGTCTTCACACATACCATGGATTCTATCATTTAAGGCTTGCCAATTTAGGTTTGGATAGCGATGACTAAAATCATCTTGCATAATATCAACAAACGACAAATTACCCTTAGTATTGTACTTTTTCAATTGCCTAATTTCTTTTTCACACAAAGGGCAATCGCCATCGTAAAAAATAGTAAATGCCATAATAACTGTATCCTCTAAAGCATAATATAAGTGGGAAAGTATTTCGAATTAACATGTGTGTTTATCATATACGGAATTATTAGCAGATTAGATGACTTAAAATCGACATAAGTTGTTTGAGCAACGCAAGTTTTGATTGCGCTACGACTGACTAGATAAGAATTGGCCTGCAGATGCAGGCTAATCTTGCTTTAACCGGCGTTAAAGGCTTAGCTTACTCAATCATCTACCCAAGCTGGATTGATTGGCAAACGAAATAACAGCGGTGCCATCTGCTCATATTTGAATAAATCCTCGGCACACAAGGCATTATCTTTATAAACCTTTTTCCACGGATCATTGATTAAGTACACCGTATCTTCATGCACAGCAACACCCTCAATTGCTGTGTTTTTTATTTTGTGAGTAGGAGCACATCCGCCTGACATATCAGATGGCGCAGAAAACTCAATATTAACGATGGTAGTTGAACGGCGTTTTGCTAAATCCATAATCCATAGTTGATTATCATTGCGTGCTGCTGCTATTAAGTACCCGGCGCTTTCAGCGTTGGGATAATATACATCCATTCCATTAATGGGATGGTTTCCTTGTATAAATTTGGGCACTTGCAATTGACTATCGGTAAGCGCTAAAAAAGTGTCAATAGCATTAAACATATCCTTGGTGTATTTAAGCTCAAACACCCTAGCCTGCCGTTCCATATCTTTTTCTAGACCTAGCAAGATTCGCCCGTCGCGGGTAAAGGCCAAACCCTCAATACCATCATTTGGAAAGTTACCCACACTGTGTGCATCCTCAAATTGTAAGGCACGTACACCAGTTAACATTAGTTCATTATTTACTAACTCAATTCTGACGAGTAAGCTTGGATAGGTTGTAGAGCCTGTTTTCGCAAATTGGGATTGACACTCGGGTGAAATGGACCCCGAACGAGTCGTATCTTCGGTGACTAAAAGCCATGTATTCGGTTCATTTGGAATGACAGCAAGACCTTCGAAGTCAGGCCGCGTTGTTAAGTACGAAACAAAGCAACTTTGCATAATATTTGCTGCAAGCTTAAGTGGCCCATATTTATGAATAACGTTAAAGTCTTCTATCGATATTTTATGCAGCTTTTTAATTTGAGAAGAATTAGCACTGCCATCGGATATTGAAAACAAATATCCGTTTGAATATTTTAATCCCGACGGTTGTGGGTCTAGCATCATGCTACCATCTGACTCGGTAATCCAATTTCCCGTTACGCTAGTATTAAACACGGTAGAATGCGTTTTTTCATAGGAAACACACGCTGTTAAGCCCAGTGTAACGAGTATTATTGCGTTAATCTTGATAAACAAGGCTGGGTTAGCGCTACATTTTTTTATGAAAGTCATTTTTTAAGACCATGAATTAAGGTACCTTACTGGTAGTTAAGCATTATAAATACATTTACGTCAATTGGGTCGAAAAGTTGAATGATATATCCGAGGACTTACCCCTCATTATTGCAGGACCTTTAGTTAGACATATCGATGCAGATACATTAACGCTATGGTTGGTGTCTAGCAAAGAATTATCGTCACACACTTTGTTGCAAACCTCGACGTGTTACGCAGTTAAAATATTACTATTTGACCAAGATAAAAAGCCAATAAAGATTAACCTAGATTCACTTGAATTAATTCAGTTCGGTGTTGGCAAACATTGTTTTATTTGTACTATTATTATTAAACAAAAAGACTTGTTAAAGCCTCAGCAATTATATTTTTACGATATTGAAGCTGCGTTAGACGACAACAAAGCGCTGTTTGCTAGTCAACTATTACCAGACATGTTGTACACGGGCGAATCCTACTTTAGTTTCAAATATAGCCAAAAATTAAGCAACGTTTTGCACGGTTCATGTCGCAAAGCTCATTTCGTTGGTGAAGATGCACTTCCTCAGTTAGATTCAGTTATTGGCGAATGTATTGCAAATAATGAACACAATAAGCGGCCTGACTTAATTTTATTTACCGGTGACCAAGTGTATGTTGATGATGTGGCAGGCCCAATGTTGCACGCGGTTCATCAAGTGATTCAACGCCTTGGCTTATATCATGAAACATTTGAAGGAAGCACCATTTCGCATTCTGAAGCGCTGTTTGAACATGAACATAGCTTTTATAAACGACAAAACTTGCTACCGCAAACCAAAGAGAATCAAGATCTCATTCAATCATTTTTTAAAGGCAAACGAAAGCCTATATTTACCTCAGCAAACGCGATGAATCATTTAATTGCCTTAAATGAAATGATTGCGTTATATTTACTTTCTTGGTCAAGTCGTTTGTGGCCGTATATTAACTTAAACAAACAAAACATTCCTACTGATTTTGCGCCTATTTACGCGAACGAAAAACAAGCTATAATTAATTTTAGTAAAGGTTTACAAGCCGTAGAACGAGCGCTTGCACACGTTCCCGTGTATATGATTTTTGATGATCATGACGTCACGGATGACTGGAACTTAACCAGAGCGTGGGAAGAAGAAGTTTATAACAATCCGTTTTCGAAAAAAATTGTCGGCAACGCGTTAACCGCATATTTATTGTGTCAAGGCATTGGCAATCCTCGTGTGAGTTGGGATGCATTATTGAAACCGGCGTTGCACTGCTTTAATCAAATCAGTACGTATCAACATAATGATCTTATTGACATCTTGCTTAATCATAACCGTTGGCACTACAAGGTAGATACACAGCCTCCTATCCAAGTGCTTGACACGCGCACTCAGCGCTGGCGTAGTGAATCAAATAAAAATAAACCGTCAGGCTTAATGGATTGGGAAGCGTTGTGTGATTTACAGCACGATATTATTGGTCAGAAATCAGTTATTATGGTGTCAGCAGCACCGGTGTATGGTGTTAAATTTATAGAAATGATTCAACGTATATTTATTGTATTTGGTGGCGCATTGCTAGTCGATGCCGAAAATTGGATGGCACATAGGGGAACAGCAAATGTTATGCTGAATATATTCAGGCACATGAAAACACCGCCAAACTTTATTATTTTATCGGGTGATGTGCATTATTCATTTGTCTATGACGTGAGCTTACGCTTTAAGCGCAATAGTCCCGAAATAGTGCAGTTTACATGCTCTGGCATGCACAATCAGTTCCCTGATAAACTAATCAAATGGTTTGAACGTTTAAACCGATGGTTGTACGGTCATCGTTCACCGTTAAATTGGTTGACGAAAAGACGCAACATGTCAATTAAAGAACGCCAAGCGCATGTCAGTAAATCTTCATCTCAACGATCAGGCGCCACACCATTATTTAGATCAGGCAAGGATACCGTTAATGGTACAAGTATTGGTATGTTGGAACTGAATGAAAACGGTAACGAAAAAAGTTGCAAATTGCTTCTGGCCGACGGCACGCAAGTTACTTTTCAACAAGAAGGCTAGTTGCGGTATTATAGACCGGTTACCTTCTAAAAGATTATCCAGCTGAGTAAATAATGAACGAAAGCACGACAAATACAAAATTACGCATAGGCATTTTTTACGGTTCAACCACTTGTTATACTGAAATGGCTGCCGAGAAAATCCAACAGCAATTAGAATTACTTTTTAGTACCTCTATTGATATGCACGACATTAAAGAGGTTTCACTAACTAAAGCTGAATTGTATGACATCCTCATTCTTGGCATTTCCACATGGGATTTTGGCGAGCTTCAAGAAGATTGGGAATCAACGTGGGATGATATTGGTTTGCTTAATTTAAGTAACAAAACCGTAGCCTTGTTTGGTTTAGGCGACCAACTAGGGTATGCAGATTGGTTTCAAGATGCACTAGGCATGTTACATGACGAAGTTATGGTGACAGGGTGTGATATTGTGGGGTATTGGCCAAATCAAGGTTACGAGTTTGCGGCGTCAAAAGGATTGACCGAAGATAATCAATTTTTTGTGGGTTTATCGCTTGACGATGAGAACCAATATGATGTTAGCGATCAGCGAATTGAGACTTGGTGTAAACAAATCAAAGAGCAACTTAGTGAAGCTTAAGTGTGCGCTAAACAAAACGATATTGAACTTCGTAAACTTAATTAACAAAAAAAATAGCGAATTTTGGCAAATTTGTTAACTAATTTTACATATACCCCCTGTTTATTTTCCGCTGAATAGATATACTATAGCCATCGGACTAATAAGAGCTGTTAAATAATGAAGAGAAAAAAGCACACAGCCGCGGATGATGACGCGCAAATAGATATGACACCAATGCTAGACATAGTGTTTATTATGTTAATATTTTTTATTGTAACGACGACTTTCTCGAACGAGAAAGGATTGTCTGCAAATCGTCCACCTGATAGTCCGCCCACCGATGCGCCTAGTAAAGCTTTATCTATCCGTATCGATGCTGATGGTACCATTCAGATGGCAGGAAGAATTGTAGATATTCGTCGAGTCGTAGCCAATACGCAAACGTTTTTATCTGAAAATAACACAACGTCTGCCGCTATTCAGGCTCATGAAAATACCGAACATGGCGTTGTTGTTGCGGTATTGGATCAGGTGAAGCAAGCTGGAATAGCGAATGTGTCTATACTCGTCAAGAAAGATTGACGCGATATAATGGCAAAAAAAAACCAGCTATAGCTGGTTTTTTTTCGCCCAAATTTCTTCAAATCAATATTAGTAGGTACTGTTAACTAAAATTAGCAAAAAAGCCGCCCTTAGGAATATGGCGGTATTTTGTATTTTTGAATAAATTTGCTCGTATTTTATCAGCTCATTTTTTGTCGAGCAAACCAGTCATCATAACTTAATAAATAACTTTCATCTTGGCAGTCTGCTGGATACGCATAGAGGCCAAATCTATCACCTTCTTGGTGTGTCAATATGACCGCAACTTTTGGTATTTGTTTTAGTTCGTTATGCATAGGGTCCCAAATGGGGACATGATAGTCACCCAGCTTTAAAATGGGCACATTTATGCCATTTATTTCAGTATAGTGATGAGGTACAGGATTAGGAATTGTGGCATATATACAATGAAACGGAATGTTAACTTGTACTCCATCCCACCAGAAACGCTCTACTTTAATTTTTTCAAACAAGTTTGATACTGCTTTCGGTATGGCTGTATTCATGGTGATAATCCTTTTTTAAGGTCACATTGCAATGTGAACAAGTAAAAAATTGCTATACATTTGATAATCTATATATCTTTATCCTATTTTACTTACTTTTCTTTAGTCTCTTTTAGCATTATTAAAGTTCAATTCAGCTAAGATGTTAAAATACTTGTAAATTAATCATTTCATGCGCAACTTGGTGAGCGTGTATGGGCCGATATTTGCTTAATGAACCTTTCATTAACGGTCGACAAGCCTGCAGCAACTTAATGCCCCAATATTCTGCTCGTCGATATTCTTTACGCTGCCCCATCAAAAGCGAAGGCCTTACTGCTGCAGCATTGGGAAGCTGAGACATACTTAAGATCGCGTTTTCAACCTCACCTTTTACCCGTAGATAAAAATTTTTACTTTTAGCATTTGCACCTAACGCAGATATCCATACAAAGCTTTTCGCTCGTTGCGCACGAGTTAACTGTGCTGCTACATGCACAAATTCAAAATCCACTCTCCTAAATGCAGATTGACTCCCCGCCTTCTTTGATGTGGTACCTAAACAGCAGTAAACATGATCAACCGTAAAATAACCTTGGTAATCTTCAAAGTCATCAAAATCAATGACTAAGGCTTGAATTTTGCCTAAGGGATCATGATAATCATTGCTTGCTAATGGTGCTCGCACCAAACAGGTAATATTGCCATACCGCTCATCCTGACAAAGCTGATTGACTAAGGCCTTTCCAACGAGTCCAGTAGCGCCAAGCACTAAGGCGGTCTTGTTAGTCATGTCTTTAGTCGAGCCCTTATATTGTTTTCCATCGCTTACATAAACATCATGTTGGCTAGCGTTTTTTGCACATCCGCAGCCAGCGCACTTTTTATTTCAATTTCAAGAGGGCCTGACTGCCCTGACACCCACACTTTAAGCTCACAATCAGTATCAAAGTTGCCTGCGGTTTGTACATTAAACTGCGTAATTGATTTATAAGGAATACTGAGATAATCGACTTTTTTCCCTGTCATTCCTTGTTTGTCGATGTTAATCATACGTTTATTCGTAAACACATGTAAATCACGTACCATTTTATAAGCATGCAATACATGTTCATTGTCAGCTAATACCGCGCTTAGCTCTGCATTCACTTCATTTGCATCGGCTTCGCTTGCATTCCCCATTAATTTATCTAACAAACCCATTCTTAAACTCTCGCTTTACGTATTAATAGAAAATAATATCATTGCTCAATGTCATATTACTAAGCTAGAGCAACTAGACTCAATTTTCAATATAAATCACCCTCTTTTATATGATTTATTTAAATTGTGCGACAAGGTTGATCATCATAATAAAGCCTTGCACCTATCTCATTAATCGCGATAATGGGAAAGTCAAAGTACCCATAAAATAATGCAAATTAGTCACAATCTATCAACCCAATAGGTAACTATCAATTGCTCATGTCCAACAAACAAATTGTTACTAATGCGCGCGCTGTGATTAGCAGTACCGACATCAAGAATGCTTATCAACGTATTGGTCATATCGTCAAAAAAACACCAATAGTTCAGTCAAAACTACTTAATGACTGGCTAGGACATGAAGTTTTTTTCAAAGCCGAATGCTTGCAAACAACAGGCGCCTTTAAACTTAGAGGCGCCAGTAATTGCATTGCTAAATTGGCCGAGCAACACAAATTACCACAAAAAATCGTCGCCAACTCATCAGGCAATCACGCGCAGGCTGTCGCCTATGCTGCGCGGCATTTTGATATTCCTGTCACTATTTTTAGCAGTGCCAATATTTCCGCAGTAAAAGCGGCAGCAACAAAATTTTATGGTGCTAAATTGGAACTGTTTGATACGCGACAACAAGCTGACGTTGCCGTTCAAGAGGCCAGTTTGCAAGCCGGTACGCTGTGGATCCCGCCTTTTAATCATCCTGACATTATTGCAGGACAAGGTACCGCAACACTTGAAGCGTTAGAACAGGTAGCCAATATAGACGCCGTCTTTGCGCCATGCGGTGGTGGCGGACTTGTATCGGGAGCCTGCATCTGGGCTCATCATACTGGCACCAACATACAAGTTGTAGGTGTTGAGCCCTTAGCCGCTAACGATGCGGCCAGATCGTTACGTGAAGGCAAAATTGTTACGCTTGAGCATCCTGCAGTTACACTGGCTGATGGTGCTGCCACTCCTAGTGTTGGAGAATTAACGTTCGAGTTCTTACAACAATTAGATGCTTTTTACGAAGTTAATGAAGCTGATATTGCATATTGGACGCAGTGGCTTTCACATTTATTAAAACTGCATATAGAACCTACTTGCGCCATGTCTATGCAAGGCGTTGTACAATGGTTGCACGAACAAGCTGAAAAAGGCAACACTAAAAAGCAGCGTATTATGGTCATTTTATCAGGAGGTAATATCAGTACCGAAAACATGCAAAAAATTTGGCAACATGATTATTTGCAGAAACCGCCTAAATTATAAATAAAAAAATAGCCATATATCAACTACCACTAGTGAGGAATAATAGTATGAAATACAAATGGAAAAAAGGATTGCTGTCAACGATAGTCGTTTTAAATTACGCGATTATGTTGCCATCATTTGCACAAACCACTCATTACAACAACATGAATGGTTACACCATTAATGCAAAGAATGAACTTGTTACTTTTACTCAATTTGTGGTCAATAAAGATACGATAATAGCGGTGGGAAAACCTTCATCTGATACTGAAATTGATAAAACGATTGATATGCAGGGTAAAACCGTTCTTCCTGGCTTAATTGATGCGCATGGGCACATTATTGGACTAGGAGGATATTTACTTAAAGTCGACTTGCGCGGAGCCAAGAGTGAACAAGAAGCAGTCGCTAGAGTGCTGAGTTTTGTAGGCAAACAATCACTTCAATCATCAAGCCAATCCACTTGGATATTGGGCGATGGCTGGAATCAAGTATTATGGCCCAGTAAAGACTTTCCTAGCAAAGCAAGTTTAGACAAAGCTTTACCAGATGTTCCAGTGATGCTGTCACGCGTAGATGGTCACGCAGTTTGGGTCAATTCTAAAGCGCTTGAATTAGCGGGTATCGATCGCAATACGCCATCACCCGCGGGTGGCGAAATCGTAAAAGATAAAAATGGTGACCCAACGGGACTCTTAATTGATAATGCTGAACAGTTAGTTCAGAAAATTATTCCCAAGCTTAACCATGAGCAATTACAAGAACGACTCGACATTGCTGTCGGCCACTTAATAGAGCTTGGCATAACTAGCGCACATGATGCTGGTATTTCCAACGAAATTCGCGAGCTTTATATACAAAATGCAAATGACCAACACCTGAAAATGCGCATTTATGCGATGCTTAGTGCGACCGACCCTGATCTTATCACCATGCTCAAAGCAGGACATTTCAATGACACAAACAACATGCTCAGCATTCGCAGTGTAAAAGCCTATGGAGATGGCGCTTTAGGCAGTCGTGGCGCCGCCCTGCTTGCGCCGTATTCTGACGACCCTCACAATAGCGGGCTGCTGGTAACGCCACAAGAGCGTTTACCGAGTCTATTTAACACTGTCATTGGTGCTAATTTTCAATTGAATTTCCATGCAATTGGTGACCGCGCAAACAGACTCGCTCTGCAACAGTTCAAACAAAGTTTCGAAAACTTTCCTGAAAACATTCAACGTCATCGTATTGAACATGCCCAAATTATTGCCGTTGAAGACATCCCTTTATTTAAGCAGTTTGGTATTATTCCTTCAATGCAACCCACACACGCAACCAGTGATATGAACATGGCTGAAGACAGAATTGGCAAGGCCCGTCTAAAAGGTGCGTATGCGTGGCAAACGTTCTTAAAACAAGGCTCACGAATCGCGTTTGGATCTGACTTCCCGGTTGAACTCGCCAACGTATTTCACGGCTTACACGCCGCGGTAACTCGACAAAATGATGCTCAAATGCCGGACAACGGCTGGGTTCCCAACGAGAAAGTTAGTCGCATTGATGCGCTAAAAGGATTTACTATTGATGCAGCATATGCTGCGTTTCAAGAGGATTTACTTGGCTCAATTGAAGTCAACAAAAAGGCCGATTTTATTGTTATCGATAAGGACTATTTTAAGGTGCCTGAGAAAGATATTAGAGACATTCAGGTGTTGCAAACTTATGTCAATGGAGTGCTAGTGTTCGAACGTTAACAGTAAAATTGTGGCATAAACGCCATCGTTCACGCGCCCCCTAAAAATAGTTACTGATACATCTTTAAATAACCAAACTTAGGTAGTCACAATCTGTGGCTACCTTCAGTCCTGCTGTGACTTTTGTCTTGATAAACCCATATTTGACGTAAGCTTTATAAGCTGACCTATGATGACTATACACATAGAGTGACACTTTCTGGATATTTACGTCAGCGTTTCCCATGGCAATTAGCTTTTGCAATAACACGCTCACGAGTCCACGACCTCGCATAGACGGATTTATCACTATCCGTCCTATGTGTAACAATGGAGGGTGTTGCTGATATTGCGCGAAACCAATCACTTGCTTTGCATAAAGTAAAGCAAACGATTGATAGTCATGCTGGTCAAGTTGCGCAAAAAAAACCTCACCCGTTACTGGGAATTCAAATGATGGCCCAGCCCAAAGCTTGGCTTCTTGTGCTGTGCTAAACCAAGATTGTACAATGGCGATATGCCGCCGATTTGCGTGTGTTAAGATAAACTTATCTTGATTGATTATTGATATAGGGTTTTTATCCATTTTTCTTCATTTATAAACGCCCATGACCAAGACTGCCACTTGCTGTCTAAGCCAGCCTCAAGTACTTGCACTTCTGACATTCCTTTCTTTTTGCTGGCTTGTACGTAGGCGTAAGTTTCTTTAATCATATTGACGAAACGCTGCAAGTCAGCCTTATTGCCTAATACGCCATGTCCAGGAATCACTTTTGTGTCATCATCTATTTTTGAGAGCAAAGTTTCAACAGACTGGATGTAACCAGGTACACTTCCTCCAGCGCCTAGATCGATGTAAGGAAACATGTCTTTAAAAAATAGGTCACCTGTATGTAATACATCGGGTTGTTCAAACCAAACCGCACTATCACCATCGGTGTGGCCCTCGGCCAAATAGAATACATGGATAGTTTCACCGTTCATATGAAACTTAATACCGTCTTGGTAGGTAACCACGGGTAAAGATGCTGATTCAGCATTATCATCAGAAGCTAAACGAATACGTACGTTTTCATGAGCAAATATAGTGGCACCTTGATGTTCATGAAAATAAGCATTTGAACCCGTGTGATCACCGTGATAATGGGTATTGATTATATAGCTAGGGGCTTTGTCGCTAAGTTCACTTAGAGTTGCCGCAATTTTCTTTGCCAAAGGCGCATATTGATCGTCAATCAAGAGTAAACCATCTACACCTGCCGATACCCCTATATTACCGCCAGAGCCCACTAACATATACACCGACCCAGCCACGGGCTGTGCTGTCACCTCCACGTTTGTAAACCGATCATCAGCTTGTACGAAAGTGGTCATACCCAGTATTGCAAGTGCCGCTACTCTTTTCATTGTGCTTCCCTATAAAATATAAATGTAAGCTTATCTTACTGTTCAATATGATTCTGCGCTAGAATCTTTTAAATATAAGATTGTCAGCGCTGATAGGACAATTCAGTTACTAAAATTTAATTGAATATCCATATATTAATTGTCATGTTACATTAAGAAGTACTTGATACGAATGAAAATCTAGGAAGTTCACCTTCTGCTGTCATTACCGTTTCAAGAAACATTTCTAAGGGTCTTACCCATAAACGCCTCTCACCGTATAAAGGCCTGTATAACACCAATAGACTTTCATCTTCAGAGTGCACAACCACATCGATAACTTCGTAGAAATTACCTTTGTAGTGTTGATATTTTCCTTTTATAATACGATTCATTGTGCTTACCTAATTTCTTATAGTATTGTTAAGAAGACTCCAGCTTTATGCATCCGGCAATGTATATTGGCTACTTTAACGACCAGTGGGTTGTTGACCAACCAGACTTTGACATTGGCTTTGCTCATTACTTATGAAAAAACATCCTCAATGCTCAATTATAATGAACTGTTATTTGTCGCCAAAATGTAACGAAAGTTGCTGTGTTTCACCTTGAACATCAGCAAAACCAATATATATTCCCAACAAACGCGCGTCTTTATCGTTTCGTCTTGTCCAAGCATCTTCAAGTAAACTAGCAAGAATTTTGGCATCAAGCTGCTGACTCTTATGCTCTTTTGTCGTTTGCCTAAAATCTGCAAATTTCAATTTTACACCTAATTTATCAATTTTACGTTTTGCTAAGTGTTTTTCTGCGCGTTCAAGTAATGCTGGTAACAACTTTTCTTGTAAATACGACTGTAAATCAGCCAAATTATCAATATTTTCAGAAAAAGTCCGTTCAACGGCTACTGACTTCCGTATTCGTGATGTTTCTACGCCTCTGTTGTCTTTGCCTTGGCACTTTTTCCATAAACTTAGCCCAAACTTGCCAAAGCGTTTAACAAATTCAGCCTGATCTGTGTTGCGTATGTCTTTTCCAGTTGTCAGGCCAATTTCTTGTAGTTTAGCAAAAGTGACTTTACCAACACCAGGAATTTTATTAAGCGGTAATACTTCAATAAAGGGGATAATCTCGTTGGGATTAACAACAAACTGTCCGTTCGGCTTGTTCATATCAGAGGCTATTTTGGCGATGAATTTAAGTGGCGCAATGCCAGCTGAAGCGGTCAATCCGAGTTCATGGTGGATACTATTTCTAATATCTTGCGCAATTAAGGTTGCCGAGCCTGCAAATTCCTTACAGTCCGTTACATCTAAGTATGCTTCATCTAAAGAGAGCGGTTCAACAAGCGTTGTATATCGATTAAAAATTTCACGAATTTGGATGCTTACTTCTTGATACACCTGCATGCGCCCGGGAACTATGATTAAGTTTGGACATAAACGTTTCGCCATTGAAGTTGGCATCGCACTGCGTACGCCATACTCACGAGCTTGATAATTGCAAGTAGATAAAACGCCACGCTGACTCGATTTGCCACCTACTGCAACGGGACGATTGGCGAGTTCGGGATTATCCCTAATTTCTACCGATACGTAAAATGCGTCCATATCGATATGTATAAATTTACGCATTTGTACCTCAATTGGCTTTTCGCACTCATAGTACTGTATATACATACAGCCTTATTGTAAACCAAAATAATCACGTTACACACTCAGATATTATGAATGACGCAGGTTGTTTGAGCGCAAAGAACTCAACATAAAGGAGTGCTCTAGTACAAATGCAGTTATTGCTTTATTATTCAAAGGGACACTGATAATTAAATGCAGATACCTAATTTACAATAGGCATCCACTTTGCCTTATTACGTGATGGACCATACGATATGAAGACAATTTTTACTGTGAAAACTAAAGTATTTGGTTATTTTTCCACTCATCAAGTTTAGCTTGTCGGGCAGCCTCTTTCTCTAAACGAGCTAACTTTCTATCACAGGGTTCTGGACAATCGCAGGCTTTCTCTACGCCAATGGCACCTAGGCCACCACAAGAACCAGAAATACTTTTCTTTTGAAAAATATAACCAATTCCCATAGCTAAAGTCATTAACAGAAAAAAAACAAACGCTAATATAAATGTACTCATTACTATCTCAATATTAATAATTTAAAAATTTGATGCTTTCTCATTTTTGTCGATTTAAGTCGCCTTTATTATTATAAATGCTAATGGTGACAAAAAGCTAATAAAACAATAGTATCGTTGCGTAAAATTTGTACATTGTTAAATCTCACTTTACCTCAACGATTTGCCTAAATTTGGTTGTTTGATACTCTACAAACCCACTATCTTCCTTGGTGATAAACAGTGCTGCAATGTTATTCTTTTCGGCAAGCGCAATACCATTTTCACTACCCATAACAATCAGTGCAGTTGCTAAACCATCAGCTTCTATCGACTTTTTAGCAACCACCGTAACCGCTACAAGATTGTGCTTTATAGGAAAGCCTGTACTTGGATTAATTAGGTGAGAATACCGAATATTATCTTCTTCAAAATAGTTTCTATAGTCTCCCGAGGTTGCAATCGCATTATCTCCAATGCTTACAATGCGTTGAATAGAGCGCTTTTCTGGGGTAGGTTGTTCTATCGCAATCAACCAGTTTACATCTTTTGATTTATGCCCAGCTACACGCATCTCACCGCCAATCTCGACTAAAAAATCAGATAGTCCTTCCGATATTAGCAGTTCTGCCACTTCATCCACACCGTAGCCTTTGGCGATGGTCGACAAGTCTATATATACATTGGGATGGTGTTTAACCACCTCTCGATTATTGAGGGTAAATTTGTCAATGCCGACAAATTTCATCGTTTCCAGCAGTTGCGCTTGAGTGGGTACCTGATCAGGACGTTTGGTTGGTCCAAACCCCCATAAGTTGACCAAAGGACCTACCGTAACATCCAACATGCCAGCACTAAGCTTGTTCAGTCGAATAGCTTCCTGTAACACATAGTTAGTCTCTTCCGAGATCGGAAAAGGAATATTCTCTTTAGTTTGATTTAATAAAGATAATTCCGAGTCACTGAGGTAAGTCGACATTAATTGATTTACATGAAGAAGTACTTTATCAATTTTATTGTGCATTTCATCGGGTGAAACGGAGGTTGATGCAGTATCATTGTTTACGTATTTTACGCTATACGTTGTGCCCATCGTTTTACCGGATAAACTTACAACGGGCACCGTTGTAGGAACGCACGACCACAAACCAGTACAGACAAGAAAAACAAGAAAGTATTTCATATTGTTGATTACATTGATTGATACATATATAACTAAAAAAGGGGCAAATGCCCCTTTTCACTTGTACTGCTAATTACCCGCCAAAATCATCCAACATAATGTTTTCATCTTCAACACCTAGATCTTTCAGCATGTTTATTACTGCAGCGTTCATCATTGGAGGGCCACACATATAAAATTCACAATCTTCAGGAGCAGGATGATCCTTTAGATAATTGGCTAAAAGTACGTTGTGAATAAATCCAGTATCACCTTTCCAGTTGTCTTCTGGCTGCGGATCTGATAGCGCTACATGCCACTTAAAATTCTCATTCTCAGCTTGTAACATATCGAAATCTTCGACGTAAAACATTTCACGTAATGACCGAGCGCCATACCAAAATGTTATTTTGCGGTCTGTTTTTACGCGACGTAATTGGTCAAATATGTGTGATCGCATTGGTGCCATACCTGCACCACCGCCAACGAACACCATTTCAGCGTCTGTATCTTTCGCAAAAAACTCACCAAAAGGACCTGAAATTGTGACTTTATCTCCTGGTTTCAAGGACCAAATAAACGAAGACATTTTTCCAGCCGGTAAGCTCATATTATTAGGCGGTGGCGTAGCAATACGCACGTTCAACAAAATAATACCTTCTTCTTGCGGATAGTTAGCCATTGAATAAGCTCGAATAGTTTCGTCGTCAACTTTTGACTCAACATCAAAAAATCCAAAATGCTCCCAATCTTTACGGTATTCAGCAGGCACATCAAAGTCTTTATATTTTACATGGTGAGGTGGCGCTTCTATCTGAATGTAACCGCCAGCTCTAAACGGTACGCTTTCGCCGTCAGGAATACCCAACTTAAGTTCTTTGATGAAAGTCGCTTCATTATTATTTGAAATAACATCGCATTCCCACTTTTTGACACCAAACACTTCTTCTGGCAATTCAATTTTCATGTCTTGTTTTATGGAAACCTGACATGACAAACGGCAACCATGTTTGGCTTCACGCTTTGTAATATGATCAAGTTCAGTCGGCAATATTTCACCGCCGCCCTCTAGAATATCAACACGACATTGTCCGCATGTACCACCACCACCACAAGCTGATGATACAAAAATCCCCGCATCAGCCAACGCACCAAGTAACTTACCACCTGGTTGTGTGGTAATCGTATTTTTATCATCGCCATTAATTAGGATGTGCACATCGCCGCTAGGCACCAACTTGGATTTGGCAAATATGATAATGAATACCAATACCAAAACGATAGCGATGAACATACCAACGCCTAAATAAATATCTACATTTTCCATTCTATAAACTCCTAGACCGCTTTACAGCGAGACGCCAGTGAAGGATTGGAAACCAAGCGCCATCAAGCCCGCAATCATAAAAACTGAACCTAAACCGCGGATGCCTTCTGGCATGTCTGCGTATTTTAATTTCTCACGAACGGCTGCTAATAATACTATCGCAAGTGCCCAACCCATGCCGCTTCCGATACCATACACAACACCTTCTGTAAAACTGTATTCACGTTGAACAGCAAAAGCTACACCACCGAAAATCGCACAATTTACGGTAATTAAGGGTAAGAAAATACCCAAGGCGTTGTACAAAGCCGGAAAGAATTTATCTAATGTCATTTCCAGTATTTGTACTAATGCGGCAATCACACCAATGAAGGTCAAAAAGCTCAAAAAGCTCAAGTCAGCGTCTGGATATCCTGCCCAAGTTAACGCGCCTGGGGCGAGTATAAGGTTATAGATAACGATGTTCGCGGGTACCGAAATGCCCAAGACCACTATTACTGCAACACCAAGTCCCATAGAGGTCTTAACTTTCTTTGACACCGCAATAAAAGTACACATTCCTAAGAACAGTGTAAGTGCCATATTTTCGATAAATATCGCACGAATAAGTAATGATACGTATTGTTCCATGACTGCTTATTCCTTAGGTTCTATTTGTTCAGGGCGGAAAGTACGAATACCCCAAATCATTAAGCCGATTAAGATAAATGAACTAAACGGAAGAATCAGTAAGCCGTTACCGGTATACCAACCGCCATTTTGAACAAGGGGCAATATTTCATAGCCCAATAATGTACCAAATCCAAATAGCTCTTTAACTGTTCCAATGACAATCAACACAAAGCTGTAGCCTAAACCATTGCCAATGCCATCTAAGAAGCTCATAAATGGAGGTGACTTCATCGCATAAGCCTCAGCTCTGCCCATCACTATACAGTTGGTAATTATTAAGCCAACAAACACCGACAATTGCTTTGATATTTCGTAGGAATATGCTTTTAATATTTGGTCAACAACAATTACCAACGAAGCGATGATCGTCATTTGGATAATGATACGCACACTAGAAGGAATCTGTTTACGAATTAAGGAAATAAACAAATTTGAAAAAGCAACAACAGCGGTAAGTGCTAATGACATTACCAACGCAGTTTCAAGTTTCGTTGTAATTGCTAGTGCTGAACAAATACCCAGTACTTGCAAGGTGATAGGGTTACTATCAATTATTGGCCCGAAGAGGGCTTTTTTCATTTCTTTAGTATCAGCCATGTTCGTGCCTTAGGATTTCCAAGATTGTTGTTTAAGATATTTGCCATATCCGTTGTCGCTTGCCCAGTAGCGCAAAGAATTCTCTACACCATTACTGGTTAGGGTAGCGCCCGATAAAGCATCTACAGCATACTCGTTTCCGTTACCCACATTTTTATCAACAGTGATTGCTACTTCACCGTCTTTATAAAGCTGTTTGCCATCCCACTTAGCCTGCCATGCTGGATTAAGAATTTCGGCACCTAGCCCGGGTGTTTCTTTATGTTGGTAATAGATAAGTTCGCGAACGGTATGTCCGTCATTGTCTACAGCTAAAAAGCCATACATAAGATCCCATAAGCCGCTACCGTGTATAGGCAAGATAATACGTGAAACCTTTCCACTCTCATCTTTTATATGGAAAACTGACGCAATACTTGCACGCTGTTTAAAGCCAACTTTTTTATCGTCAACGGTCACTTTATACTCGGCATTTTTTGCAGCACGATACATATCAAAGTCTGCAGCTGGCTTATCTACATAAGTGCCGCTTTCTAGCTCAACAAATTTTTCTTCTACACGCGCAGAATAAATCGTTGAAATTTCTTCTTTAGTCTTCGCTTGGCCTAGTAAGCCGGCTGCACTGAGTATATTACTTTTTTTATCCAATGCAGCGTTGGTTTCTTGCAAACTACGCAAACCAACTGCAGCACCCGACACAATTATTGAACATACTAAACATACCGCGACCACTACGCCAACTGTTTTTCCTACGGTTTCTTTTTTAGCCGACACGTGCAAGCCTCCGTTTAATGTTGCTTTGCGCTACGAAATAATCAAATAGCGGCGCCCATAAATTAGCGAATAAAATCGCTAACATAATGCCTTCAGGGAAAGCGGGATTTAACACCCTAACAAATACCGTCATGAAGCCAATCATAATGCCGTAAAACCATTTACCTTGATTAGTAAAGGATGCAGACACTGGATCAGTCGCCATAAAGAACATACCAAAAGCCATACCACCTATTACAAAGTGGAAATACCATGGCATATTCATCATATGATTAGCTGATTCACCACCGCCAATAATATTGAGTAGTAAGCCGAACGCAGCGGCACCTAAGCCAACACCGGCAACAATACGCCAACTAGCGATACGCATGTATATAATGAATAAACCGCCTATAAGTATCATTAGTGTCGATACTTCTCCAGCTGAGCCAGGAATATTGCCTAAGAATGCTTGCAGAAAATTCTCGTTGGTGTACTCCAAGGCACCGGTCGCAGCTTGAGTTAACCAAGTTGCGCCTGAATAACCATCAGCAGCGACCCATACTTGGTCACCCGAGATTTGTGCGGGATATGCGAAATACAAGAATGCTCGGCCTGAAAGCGCAGGGTTTAGGAAGTTACGTCCAGTACCGCCAAATATCTCTTTTGCGATTACGATACCGAAGGTTATACCAAGTGCAACTTGCCACAATGGAATAGTGGCTGGCAGAGTTAATGCGAAGAGCACAGAGGTTACAAAGAAACCCTCGTTAATTTCGTGCTTACGAATAGAAGCAAAGAGAACTTCCCAGAAACCACCAACAATAAAGGTTGTCGCATAAATGGGTACAAAGAAACAAGCACCATAAAACATCATTCCTAGCCAACCAGTAGAAGCATCCATACTGCCACCTAGCATGGTGAATAAGCCAGCCTGCCAGATATCAGGCAAAGTACCAGCGCCCATTAATATCGCGTCGTGAGCTTGTGCTCCAATATTATACATGCCATAAAACATCGCTGGAAAAGTTGCCATCCATACCATGATCATAATTCGTTTTAAATCAATACTGTCTTTGACGTGAGTAGACGCTTGATTTACTTTACCAGGTGTATAAAAAATCGTCGCTGCAGCTTCGTAAAGTGCATAAAATTTTTCATACCTCCCTCCAGCTTCAAAGTTTGGCTCTACTTTCTCAATATAAGCTTTTAAACCCATGACTTACCCCTCAGCTTCAATTTTTGTTAATACACCACGTAACACTGGGCCATAATTATATTTGCCAGGACAAACGTAAGTACACAATGCTAGATCTTCTTCATCAAGCTCTAACGCACCTAAGGTTTGTGCGCCATCAGTATCGCCTGACAACAAGTCGCGCAACAATAATGTAGGGATCACATCAAGCGGCATAATGCGCTCGTAGTTACCAATAGGCACCATTGAACGGTCTGAACCGTTAGTGGTAGAAGTCATGTTAAATAATTTTTTAGGACTAAAATGACCTAAGTAGGCACGAGTTACTGAATGCTTATCACTACCTGGGGTGATCCATCCTAAGAACTTTTTCTCTGTATCTTCAACAATCAATGATACTTGCAAATGGAAACGACCTAAGAAGGAATGTGGACCAGCGGCTTTTGTACCATTTAATACCGAGCCCGAAATAACTCTTACCGGCGTGTCATCAAACTGGCCATTAACCAATTCATTGGTGTTTGCCCCTAATTGCGTGCGCACAATGCTTGGCGACTTCGCTGCAGGACCTGCTATAGATATTACACGACTGTTATCTAATTCACCCGAGGTGACAGTTGATCCAATCGCAATGACATCTTGATAATTAACATGCCACACTTTTTTTGTCGGGCCAACTGGATCAAGATGATGAATGTGAGTGCCAACCAAACCAGCAGGATGAGGCCCTGAAAACTCATGCACTTCTACATTATCACCATTAGCATTAACGTTAGAGCCTGATGCCTTACAAACAAACACTTTGCCACCAGACGCCAGTTGCACTAACACTTTTAAACCATTGGCAAAATCGGCTTGACGCTCAGTAATGACTAATTGCGGGTCAAGCGCTAATGGATTTGAATCCATAGCAGTAACGAAGATTGAATGGGGCGTGCTGCCAACAACTGGTGATTTACTGAAAGGGCGAGTACGTATTGCTGTCCATAGCCCTGATTCAATTAATGTGTCCACCAATTTTTGACGATCGGTCGTTAAAATAGCGTTTTCGTCGACTTTATCGAAACTGATTGATTCATCGCCTTTTATACCTACGACTACTGATTGTAAAACACGTTTAGCGCCGCGGTTAATTTCGATGATTTCACCTGCGGCTGGCGCCACAAATTTAACACCCGGATTCTTTTTGTCTTCAAACAAAAGTTGACCTTTCTTAACAACATCACCAACCTGCACGTGCATGGTTGGCCGCATTCCAACATACTCTTGACCTAAAACAGCAACCTTTGTAACCGTAACGGTTTTACCGATAGATTGCGTGGGTGCTCCTGTAATAGGAAGATCTAAGCCTTTTTTGATTTTAATCATATGCAAATAGCTACTCTCAAATAGTTACCAATTTAAATTAGCCTGCTTCAAGCCAGTTTAAATTAGTGCCTACATTCTTCGATAGTAAGTCCGTTATAATAAGTCTTAGCTTTTTAACAGCAAAAAACTTCTCGTTATTGGTAGATGTTATTTTTCTTTTTTGGTTCGGAACTGGTTTATCAGAAAAATCAGCTTATACCAAGTTATAACATTTAATGGCAAGATTTTAGCATTAACTCTCCCTAAAAGGCTATGGGTAATATACTAAAAGCTTAATTCGTTGTGAAACGATGTGTACAAAAAACAACACCTAAATCGTACAAGATACTAATATCACTCGTTACTCGAATTATTACTTGATACTGCGAGCGCAGACAGATCCTGCGCTCGCACATAAGACCTCTTCCAACAAAGATCAGTCAACCCGCCTGAAAGCTTTTAAATCGTCATTATTTCCATTCGACCAATGGATTAATATCAGTTTCGTAATCTACCCCTTGGATAGCAAAGCCAAATAAGTTTAAGAACTCAGTATTGTAACCTTTGTAATCACTTAATTCATGAAAGTTATCCTGAGTCACCTGATCCCACAGAGCTTTAATTTTCGCTTGCGTCGCATCGTTGGTTTCTTTGGCATCCATTCTAAAGCGATTTTTATCATCAAGCGTGGGTTCTTGCCCATACAAACACTGGTTAAATAATCCAGCAATTTGTTCAATGCAACCTTCATGTGTGCCTTCTTCTTTCATCACTTTATAAATAAGCGAAATATACAAAGGCATAACGGGAATTGCACTACTCGCTTGCGTTACCAGTGCTTTTAGTGATGATACGTTTGCACTAACGTTAGTATCTTTTAGGCTTGTCATAATTGCTTTTGCAGCTCGGTCTAAATCTTCCTTTGCCAAACCTATAGTTGCCTGACCGTAAATTGGCCAAGTTAATTCCTTGCCAATATAGGTGTAGGCGGTCGTTTTACAGCCTTCGCTAAGAACACCAGCTTCACCTAGTTGTTGTAACCAACGCTCCCAGTCTTCGCCGCCCATCACCTTTACGGTTTGTGCCATTTCATCTTCATTGGCAGGTTCTAGCGTTACATCATGTACCAAGTCTTTATCTGTATCATAGGTTTTTGTAGTATACGCTTGACCAACGGGTTTAAGTGTTGACTTATAAACTGCACCTGTATCAGGGTCCGTTCTGCGAGGCGATGCTAAGCTATAGATAACAAGGTCTACTGTACCCAAATCGGCCTTAATTCTTTCAATTACCTCGGTTTTAATTTCATCTGAAAAGGCATCACCATTAATAGTGTGTGCGTATAAACCGGCTTGATGAGCACGCTCATGAAAGGCTGCAGTGTTATACCAACCCGCACTGCCGGTTTTGCGTTCACTTGGTTCTTTTTCAAAACAAACACCTAATGTGTCTGCACCATATCCAAATGCTGACGTAATTCTTGAAGCCAAGCCGTAACCAGTTGAAGAACCAATTACGAGCACTTTACGGGGGCCGTTCTGGTCACTTAGCTTAGCTACGTCATGAGATTTTACATAGTCTATTTGATTTGCGACGTTTTGTGCGCAACCAACAGGATGAGCGTTAGTGCATATAAATCCACGTACTTTTGGTTTAATTACCATGTAAAAAACTCCTTTATTAATTATTTTCTATTCAATATTTAATGCTTAACTTTTATATTTACATTGACATGATTAATCACTTTGATTAACAGTTTTGCATTAGAAACGATCGCATTGTAATCAACTTCATCATTTTAACAAATCTTTCCAGACATTTTGTTAACTGGCTCTGGCATTATCTGTATGACATTGAGCTTATCTTTGATGTTTGATCGCTACCGATTTTTATAATAGGCTCTTACCGATACAACGTCTTAGGTGCTACCATCTTCATAAACTTTTGTTTAAGAAGCGTAAATTTTAGCTAACTCCCATCTTCACTTAACCTTCGCATTAGCTGTTATCTTTTTGCCAATTTACGCGCATTTAATATAAGCTTGGGTAATTATAAAATCATTAAGCACATTTTTAATTTACTATGCAACTCAAACATCTATAAGTTTAATCAGAACGACCGCCGCTCGTACTCAAGCACATTCCATATTTGTGCAAAACGAAATTAGTCATGTAGAAATCAAAATAAAAGCCAATTCATTACAAATTGACTTTTTTATCTTTATCTTGATATGCACGTATTACACGTAAATGTAATTACTAAGCAGTAATATCTAGTAATTCAACATCAAAAACTAGCGTACTGTATGGACCAATTGCGGCGCCTGCACCCTGTTCACCATAGGCTAAATCGTGAGGTACATATAAACGCCATTTATCCCCGGTCGACATTAGCTGTAATGCTTCCGTCCAACCTTTAATTACGCCATTGACGGGGAATTCAGCCGGTTGTCCCCTGTCGTAACTACTATCAAATACAGTACCGTCAAGCAAGGTTCCGTGGTAATGAACGCTTACGGTAGATTCAGCCTTTGGTGTAGCACCACTGCCTGTGTTAATCACTTCGTATTGCAAGCCTGAATCGGTAACGGTGATGTCGTCACGTTGCGCATTTTTTTCTAAAAACTCCGTTCCTACTTGAACTTGACCCGCAAACTGCTCTTGCTTAGCCGCTTGCATGCGCTGGTGTATTTCGTTAAATGCAGCGCGTAAATTATCATTGCTGACTTTCGGTTCAGTGCGGCTAAAACCATCTTTTAACCCTGCAACAACAACTTCTACATCTAATCCATCAAAGGGATTTGAAGCTAATTGCTCACCCATTTGATAACCAATTCCATAACTTGCTTGCTGCTCAATACCGGTGTACTTATCTGACACATGCTCTCCAAAAATTATAATAAAAAAATAATTGTATCACAATTCATTTAAAATTTAATGCCGCAAATCCAGATTACGCCATTGCAGTTAGATTGATGGACATCGAACAAAATGTCGTTTACGTTTATTATTTTTTAATCGCGCATTTTGTTGTATCGTACTACTATATTATTAGGCTCTTTTAGATATCACATGGGGATTATTACGATTATGCATCAATCGTTAGTAGAACAATTAAAAGAAAGTGTTAAATATTTAGGTGCTGTACTAGGCGAGACCATTAAAGACGAATTAGGCAATGGCTGGCTTGAAAAGATAGAGCAGATTAGACATGACGGTAGACACTCTTCAAAAGGTGAGCAAGCTAGCACCGAGCGTTTAGCGTCTACCTTAGCAAGTTTAGATAATAAATCGTTATTGACCATTGCCAGAGCCTTTGCCCAATTTTTAACGCTCGCAAATACAGCAGAACAAGAGTTTACTATTGCGGCTAATCAAGAGATTTCATTCGAGCAACAGTTGAATAATATGGGTCTTGACTTAAACACTAATAAAGAAAAAGTGTTAACAGCCATTCAAAATTTAAATATCGACTTGGTACTCACCGCACACCCTACTGAAGTAAATCGACGCACTAATATTTATAAGCATCGACAAATAGCTAGCCAATTGCAAAAACTACACAGTGAAACACTAACCGAGACAGAGAATCGCAGAGTAAAGCAGCGCATTGCGGAATTAATAAGCCAAGCGTGGCATACCGAAGAAATTCGTTCGGTTCGCCCTACTCCTGTAGACGAAGCACGCTGGGGCTTTTCGGTAATAGAAAACTCACTTTGGGAAGCCGTTCCTGACTTTTTGCGTGATATAGATGACTATTTGGTTGAGAATTTCGCTACTCACTTACCGCTTGACGCCACCCCCGTGCAGTTTAGTTCGTGGATGGGCGGCGACCGCGACGGTAATCCTTTCGTTACTTCAACATTAACCCAAGAAGTATTGCTGCGCGCTCGTCGCAGGGCGGCGAAGTTATTTGCAGATGATTTAGACCAGCTATACTACGAACTTTCTATGAATCATTGCAATGAACATGTTCGCGCACAAGTGGGTGATGTAAAAGAGCCTTACCGAACGCTCCTTAAGCCACTAATAGAAAAGCTGAAAAGGACGCGAGACGGTAAAACTAAAATTGAAAACTGGATACAAAGCAATCAAGAGTTACAACAGCCTTTACTCGATTGTTATCACTCTTTGCTTGAATGCGGCATGCAGGTCATTGCTAGGGGTGGTTTATTAGACTGTTTACGTCGCACCTACTGTTTTGGAATGCATTTGCTGAAGCTTGATATCCGTCAAGATTCACAGCGCCACGCTGATGTATTTAGTGAGCTTACTCGCTACTTGGGCATGGGCGACTATAATCAATGGAAAGAACAAGACAAACAAGCCTTTTTATTGCGTGAACTCGCGTCAAAGCGCCCCTTAATCCCCAAAAAATGGCAGCCATCAGCCGATGTTCAAGAAGTATTAGATACCTGTAAAGTCATCGCCCGCAACGGCAAGGAAGGCTTTGGTATATACATTATATCCATGGCAAGTGAGCCATCTGATGTGCTTGCGGTACAGTTATTATTGGAAGAAGCGGGTGTAGATTGGCGTATGCCTGTGGCACCGCTTTTTGAAACCTTAGATGACCTTAATAATTCTCCCGACGTTATGCAACAACTCCTTAGTATTGACTGGTACAAAAGTTATATTAACGGTAAACAATTCATCATGATTGGCTATTCTGACTCAGCTAAAGATGCTGGGTCTATAGCCGCAGGGTGGGCCCAATACAAGGCCCAAGAATCATTAGTCGCCATTGCTGAAGAGCATGCACTGAAACTGACCTTGTTTCATGGTCGTGGTGGCACGATAGGGCGCGGTGGTTTACCGGCTAAAGCGGCTATCCACTCACAACCACCAGGTTCACTAGATGGTGGCTTTAGGGTAACAGAACAAGGCGAAACCATCCGCTATAAATTTGGGATGCCACAACTGGCCAAGCAGAGTTTGTCGCTATACGCATCGGCCGTTGTTGAGGCCGTTTTATTACCCCCCCCCATACCAAAATCGCAATGGCGAGATATTATTACGCAAATGGCACAGAAAGGTCGTGATAATTATCGTCATACGGTGCGAAACGATCCTGAATTTGTTCCTTATTTCAGAGCAGCAACACCCGAACAAGAGCTAGGTAAGCTTCCTTTAGGTAGCCGACCAGCAAAACGTAATCCGCAAGGCGGCATTGAAAGTTTGCGTGCGATACCATGGATTTTCGCATGGGCACAAACGCGTCTAGTATTACCTTCTTGGCTTGGCGTGATGCGGGCTGTAGATGAAGTGAATCAAGGTGAAAATAAAGTCATTGTGCAAGAAATGATAGACAACTGGCCGTTTTTTGCGTCGCGCATTTCTATGCTTGATATGGTTTTTCAAAAAGCAGATCCTAAAGTAAGTGAAGCTTACGATAAAAGATTGGTTCCAGAAAACCTCAGGCATTTTGGTGATGCGCTTAGACAAGAACTAACCAATTCCATGCAGAGCTTACTGGCGATGACTGGTCATGAGCACATGATGGAAGATGATCCTGATGCACGAAGTTCCATGCAAATTAGAGCCGGTTATTTGCAGCCCATACATTATTTGCAGATTGAATTACTTGACCGCATTCGCAAAGCAGAGACATCTAGTTTTAAAGATGATGACAAAGAAGTACTTGAGCGCGCCATGATGGTTGCCATCACCGGCATTGCTGTTGGTATGCGAAATACAGGTTAAGTTTTAAGTAGCATGGAAATACGAAATGGATAAGAACAGTGTCAGTATAGGCTTACTTAATCCTAAGTCGGCTAGCAACGTGGCGGTCATATTGCGCGCTGCTGGCTGCTATGGCGTAGCGTCGATATTTTACACAGGTAAACGCTATACTCACGCAAAGGCGTTCTTTGAGGATACTAAAAAATTTCGCGACACTATTGCGACAGTTGCAGTAGACGATTTAATGAGCTCGCGACCAGACGGTGCTACAGTCGTTGCTATTGAGTTAGTTGAAGGCGCAGTAGCCTTACCTGAATTTGAACATCCTGAGAATGCATTTTATATTTTTGGCCCTGAAGATGGTTCAATTAGCCAAGATGTTTTAGATAAGTGTAAGCATGTAGTCTATATCCCCACGCTATCTAGCATGAATTTAGCGGTAACTGCTAATGTTGTGTTATATGATCGTTTAGCCAAGTCGAATTATGCGAAAGGAAATGCATTAATTAAAAAAAGTAGAGACAAAAATAATAATGCAAAGGTGAAAGCGAAGCCGCACAATTAAACTCACTTTGTATATTCAGTACATAAAAAAACCAGCCTAAATAGGCTGGTTTTTTTATTGTTTGACTTTTTTAACTAGCCTTTTACGAAATCAACACCCATTTGAATGTCATTGCGTAAACCAGGCAACATGTCTTCTTTCGCTTTTTGTTCAAAAGCACTTAGTTTGCCATAACTTAAAATTTCTTCTACGCCGTTTTTGCCCAAACGCACTGGGTGAGCGAAGAAAGGTGCATCTTTCGAATCGTCTACTTGAACATAAGTATATTCAATCACTTCTTTACCTTGCATTGCACTGACTAGTGACAAACAGAATCTTGCCGCTGCTTGACCCATAGATAAGGTTGCGCTTCCGCCACCGGCTTTAGCCTCAACTACCTCAGTACCTGCATTTTGAATGCGTGGGGTTAAGCTCGCTATTTCTTCGTCAGTAAAGGTAACACCCTTAACTTGTGATAATAAAGGTAAAATAGTGGTGCCAGAATGGCCGCCAATAACCGGAACGTGAACATCTTTAGTGCTCAAACCTTTGAGTTCTGCAATAAAGGTTTCAGAGCGAATAACATCTAGTGTGGTAACACCGAATAATTTATTCTTATCGTAAACACCTTTCGCTTTCAGGGCTTCAGCAGCAATAGCAACGGTCGTGTTTACTGGGTTAGTAATAACACCTATACACGCTTTGGGACAGTTATCTGCACATGCTTCTATTAGATTTTTAATAATACCGGCATTGATATTGAATAAATCAGAACGATCCATACCCGGCTTTCTAGGTACACCAGCAGGAATAAGCACGATGTCGGCACCTGTAAGTGCTTTATCTAAGTCATCTTTCCCAAAGCCAGCTACTTTAACGTCAGTTGGAATGTGGCTTAAATCTACCGCAACGCCCGGTACAACCGGTGCTACGTCATATAACGACAGTTCAGATCCAGCCGGTAATTGTGTCTTTAACAACAACGACAATGCCTGACCAATACCACCTGCGGCGCCCAATACGGTTACTTTCATAGAGTTATCTCCAATTGACTAGAATGATAATTTGAGGCCGAAGATTATATGAATTAAGTAAAAATCTCAATCACACTATGGTAGCAATTGCAAAATAGCCCTAAATTGCTGTTCCATGTCAAAATAATGTTAACAAAAATTGCCATCTGACCAGCCTTGTAGGACAATATCGACAAATTCATCAACCTTAATTTTGTAACTAGATGACCACTAACAAACAAGATGTATTAGTCAAAGCGTTTAAGGAAATTTTAAAAACGGAAAGCTATGGATCACAAGGGGAAATTGTTAATGCACTAAAAACCCTAGGCTTTGATAATATTAGCCAGTCTAAGGTATCTCGCATGCTAAGTAAGTTTGGCGCGGTAAGAACGCGCGATGCACGTGGTGATATGGTCTATTGTTTACCTCCTGAACTAGGTATGCCCACCGCTAAAAGCCCACTAAAACAACTCGTGTTAGATATTGTACATAATAATGTGATGGTAATTATTCGTACCAGCCCTGGCGCTGCGCAATTGATTGCAAGGCTTCTTGATTCATTGAGTCATACCGATGGCGTACTTGGCACTATTGCCGGTGATGATACTATTTTCATAGCGCCTGCAGACATTACTAAAATTGAAGACTTGCGCCAACGTGTGCAAGACTTATTTGATAGCGTCTAATTGCTTGGTTATACGAAATTCAATGGTATTTTAATAAGTCGTGGCAGCCGCTATTTACAGCGGCGGCTATTCATCTTGCTTGTTTTTAAGCGTAAGTGCATATTGATACAAGGCTTTTTTGTTGACTTTATAGTGCTCACTCACAACAGCCGCGGCTGTTTTGGGGGGTAGCAATGCGATGAGTTGTTGCATGAGTTTCTTTGCGTCTATGGGTAAGTCTTCGCTTTGAATTTGTTGGCAATAAATCATCAACACAAACTCACCTTTTTGATGCGCTGGATCCTCCACTAACCAGTTAAGTATTTTTTCAGCGCTACCACTGACGTAAGCTTCAAAATATTTGGTAAGTTCTTTGGCTAACACAATATGATGATTATTAGGCAATATCTCTAAACACATTGAGATCGTGTCTTTAATGCGCCGCGGCGCTTCATAAAAAATACAGGTGCTATGTAAATTAGCAGCCACTTGCAGTGCTTCTTCTCGTGCTTTTTGCTTCACTGGCAAAAAACCCAAAAACGTAAACTTATCGGTCGGCAAACCCGATGCAGATAGTGCAGTCGTTAGGGCACAAGGCCCTGGCAGCGCAATAACCGTTAATGCTAACTCTCGACATGTGCTAACTAAGGTGTAACCTGGGTCACTAATCAGCGGTGTCCCCGCATCCGAAATTAAGGCAATTGATTCACCGCTCTGTAACTTTTGAACCAATACTTGCGTGCGCTGTTGCTCGTTATGATCGTGCAAACTTATTGTGCGAGTGCTGATTGCATAGTTTTGTAGAAGCTGACCTGAATGGCGCGTATCTTCAGCCGCAATTAAGTCAACACTTGAGAGTACTTCGATGGCTCGTGCACTCATGTCAGAAAGGTTTCCAATGGGCGTAGGAACGATGTATAAGATACCAGACACTATTAAAGTCACTTGTAGAAACGAATATTTGGCTAGTTTACACAAACTTTAGAACAGTTTGCATGAATTCAGCTAGATATTTTTCATTAGCCAAGTAGACTAGTTATACTGACGCTAAAGTAGACCAAATAAGAACCATCTTGAGTCAACATCGGTCATATCAAGTTATTAACGTAAAAAGCCATTCAGGCAAGGGTTATATAGATGCGCGTAGAATATAAATATTGGATAGTAATTATTGGAGTATCAGGGCTGCTTAGTGCGTGTGGCTCAACCTCGCCCAAAGACAGTGTTTTCGCTCAAGCAAACGTAAGCACAAGCGTTGACGACGTTTCTACAGGCATCTCAGATATCGCACAAATGTTATCTCGCATAGAAAAACAATCATTACTATCCCAAGATGTAAAAACGCGAAATGCAGATTTGCTCAAATTAGCAGATAGTTATATTCAGCAACGCAATTGTAATGCCGCGAATATTATTATTAAACATATACAAACAAGTTTAACAAGTTCTTACGATTTAGCCTTTGCAAATATATTAAAATCGGAGTGCGCACTCGAAACACTGTCATCGATCCCGTCTTTAGTGACTAAACGTAATATTATTCAACTTATCCAAAAATGGCTGGATCAAGCAAACGTAGCAGACACGCTAATAAAACCCGTTTTGGGTAAGACAGAAACTAACTTAGTGTTACGCAAAAAAATTGCACAGGGGTACTTGTATGCACAAAAAAATGAGTTTGCGCTAGCAATTGATGCCTTGCTGTCAATTGAAAACAATAGCTACTTTTTAACAACGCAAAATCATCGTAATGCGCTTTGGTCTTGGTTTGCAAAAGCTAATAAAGATAAGCGATATCGACTTAGCCGCGAATTCCCTATTCTTAACGACTACCTTAGCTTGCTTGACGTGATAGAAGACAACAACATTAACGACGCGGTTCGCCAAACAAATTTACGTCAGTGGCTGGCAACTAATGCGAGCAGTGTCATTGCACAAAACTTACCAGATCAAATAGAAACCTTTTTAGCGATTACCAGTGTCGAGAAACAAAGTATAGCCGTACTACTTCCGTTATCCGGTCGCTTATCGGGTCAGGGTGAAGCTATCAAACAGGGTGTTTTAAGCGCTTACTATGCAAACCTATCAGGTAATACAAGTGAATCACAAGGTCTAACGAGTATTGAATTTATTGATACAGGCTCCTTTCCCACTATTGCCGCGAGTATTTCGCAGCAGCAATTGGCTGAATTTGACAGCATAATAGGCCCTCTCCTAAAAAGTCACGTAGATCAATTGAACAATTTAGCATTAACCGATAAACGGCAGTTACTGCTTAATCAGCCTAGCACTCAAACTGTCAACCCCTTTAATCTGCAAGCTTCATTTGCACTTGCTCCCGAGCAAGAAGCCGAGCAGTTAGTTGCACTGATGAGACGCAAGAAAGTACAAAATCCTGTACTAATACGCGACAATTCAAACATGACTGAAAGAATGCTCAATGCATTTATTATAGAGTGGCAACGAACATCGGTGCGTGAGAACGCGCCAACACTGCAACAAATTCGATATACCGACAATAAAAATATGCGCATTGGTATCACCGATTCTCTTGATGTATTGCAAAGTCAAAAGCGTATACAACAGCTTTCAAATTTAACCACTGATACCTTACAAAGTGTTACGCGCAATCGACGCGATATAGATGCATTTGTTGTATTTTCCCGTCCAGATGATATTGAGTTAATAAACCCGATTATTGAATCCAGTATCAGTTTATTTAGCGATGAAGAGTTGCCGGTATTTGCCACCTCATACAGTTACAACCATAAGCAAAATAGAAACAGTCTTCGTGATTTACGTAATTTAGTTTTTACTGATATGCCATGGTTACTCCCACAAGGGAGACAACAAAGTTTATCCGTTCAGGTAGACCAACTATTGAATCAACCACCGAGCGGTTATTTAAGATTATTTGCGTTTGGTTATGATTCACTAGCAATAGTCAATAATCTTGCTCAACTCAGTACATTTCCACACATGTCAATTGGTGGTTTAAGCGGGACCCTATCAATCGATCATGAAAATAGGCTAATTAGAAACCTTGACTCAATTGCTATTAGCGACTTTACACTTGGTAAATAATAGACAGCGATTTTTTTATGGGCATTCAGGTTGACACTGTAATTCGGTAAGTAATAGTTTATGTAAGGGTGTAATGGAAGGGTGTAATGGAAGGCAAAAAGGATTTAGCTAAACGTGCTGGCGAGCAAGCGGAACTTGACGCCAAGATTTTTTTGCGTAAACAAGGTTTACGTTTCATTGAGCAAAATTTTAGGGTTCCCCAAGGAGAAATAGATCTAATTTTTAAAGACAAGCAACAATGGGTGTTTGTTGAGGTCAAATACCGCACAAGCAGTTCACGTGGTTTCGCTGCGGAGTATTTTACCCCTTCCAAAAGAAGTAAAATGATTCGTGCTATTATGTGCTATTTACAACAACATAATTTAAACTTACATCATACAAATATGCGTATTGATGTGGTTGCAATTGATAATCAAGCACTTACGTGGCTAGATAACGTATAAACCCTCCCCTAGGGACAAGAAATAGAATTCAGTAACTCTATTTCTAACTTTAGCTGAGGTTATAATAATAAAAATGCCTAAACCGGCAGTAATTAGGAGCCTAAAATTATATGTTGGACAACATCAAGAAAAGCTTCACTGAAAGTATTCAAACTAAAATTGCGGCCGCCGAGGCCTTACCCGAACCAATAGAAAAAGCCGCCAGAATGATGATTGACGCCTTAATCAGAGGCAATAAGATACTATCTTGTGGTAACGGTGGATCAGCAGGTGACGCCCAACATTTTTCTTCTGAACTCTTAAATCGATATGAACGCAATCGCCCTTCCTTGCCCGCCATCGCGTTAACGACCGATAGTTCAACGATTACATCAATAGCTAATGATTTTTCGTTTAACGAGATATTTTCAAAGCAAGTAAAAGCGCTTGGTCAAGCCGGTGATATTTTGTTAGCTATATCCACGAGTGGTAATTCAAGCAACGTTATAAACGCGATGCAGGCCGCACTAACAAGAGATATGACAATAGTCGCATTAACCGGCAGAGACGGTGGTGAAATGGCGAATTTTATGGGCGAAAATGACGTTGAAATTCGTGTTCCTTCTTCACGCACCGCGCGTATTCAAGAGGTTCATCTTTTGGTGATCCATAATTTGTGCGAATCTATAGATAACGCACTGTTTCCAATTGCAGGTGAGGATTAATCGCATGTGGCTCAAAGTACTATTTGCCGGCGTCATTTTAACGCAGGTTGCGAGTTGTGTATCTGTTGTAGCCGTTGGTGCAGCGGGTACCGCCGCTACTTCGTCAAGTGATCGAAGAACATTAGGCACACAAATTGATGACAAAACGATGACTGCAAGGGTCAGCAATGCTATCAGTAAAATTTTAAATATTGAAGAGCAGGCCGACGTTAGCGTTAACGTATATAACAGCCAAGTATTATTGACGGGTCAGGCAATAACGCAAAATCTGATTACGCAAGCAGGGGCAGCTGCCACTGGTATTGAACATGTTGTAAAAGTACATAATCAGATACGATTAGGCGCGCCTATCCCGACTACATCAACAGTTAATGATATTTGGTTAGGCACCAAAATTAGAACACTTATGTCAACTAACAATAGTGTGCCACTTTTAAAACTTGATCTAATTGTAGAAAATGGTGAAGTGTTTATTATGGGCCAATTAACCAAACAAGAAGCTACAGCAGCGGTAGAGTTAGCAAGGAACGTGGACGGTGTAAGGAAAGTTATCAGGGTAATGGAAATAGTAGAAAGATAATAAGGTAAATGCTTAGATCAGCATTTACCTCAGTTGCCTATTTCACAACGCGCAAACCGGGCTTACCTTTGCTTGGTTTTTTAGGTAACTCTGAATTACCATTATTTTCTTGTACAGTAGTTTTGTTTTTATCAGTGACTAATGCGGGGCCAGTAGAGGCTTTCTCATCAGATATTTCAGGCACCATAAACGCTGTTCCTGCACCATTTTCTTTCGCATAGACTGCACTAACCGCTGCGCAAGGGAATGACACTAGCATCGGTTTACCAGAGAATCGCGCTTGAAACTGAACATGTTCTAAATCCATGCTGAAGTTAACGCATGCGCTAGGTGATACGTTCAGTACAATTTGACCATTGTTAATAAACTGAGTGGGAATGGTAACATTCGGATAATCGGCACTAACTACCATGTAGGGAGTTAAATCATTATCTAAAATCCAATCAAAAAAGGCACGCAATAAATAAGGCTGATTAGCTGTCATGTCCTGCATTTTGCACACCCCTTGTAGTTATTAATAACCTGCTTTAAAGCGGATTATGAATTTCACGTTCTTGATCTGTCAACGAAGCTTTAAACGAACCGCGTTCAAATATACGCTTCATGTAAGCTACAACTTCACGACTACCTTGACCTTCTAAACTTATGTCAAGTGCAGGTAAACGCCATAATAGAGGCGCTAAATAGCAATCAACTAAACTAAACTCTTCACTCATAAAGTAATCGGTTTCAGCAAAGATAGGTGCTAAGCTCAATATATTTTCTTTCAACTCTTTGCGTGCTTCAGAAGCACCCGATTCGTTTCTAAAAACACGAGCAGCAAGCGAATACCAGTCTTGTTCGATACGATGCATCATTAACCGACTTTGACCACGCGAAACAGGATACACAGGCATTAATGGCGGATGCGGAAAACGCTCGTCAAGATACTCCATAATAATGTGTGATTTATATAATACTAATTCGCGGTCAACTAAGGTTGGTACTGTACCGTATGGATTAAGCTCAAGTAATTCTTCATTAATTTGACTCGGATCAGTAAAAATTATTTCAACACCCACGCCCTTTTCAGCTAATACAATTCGCACTTGATGCGAATAAATATCAATATTATCTGAAAACATAGTCATGATAGAACGTTTATTAGTGGCAACAGCCATTAAAGCCTCCGCGCTCTTGTTATGATTAAGGCAAGGCATTTGCGATTAGCCATAACAAAAAAATTGTTATTGTTGTTTAAAACATAAAAAGGGGCACTATTCACTAATAGAGCCCCTCTTAAAATGACGCAAAATTATATACTATTTCTTGATATCTCGCCAGTACTCTTTCTTAAGCAATAATGCAAAGATAAAGAATATAACGATAAAAATTAGCACACCGCGACCAATAGATTCAGACTGTTGCTTATAGGGTTCACCCGTATAGGCTAAAAAGTTTACCAAATCTTTAATAGCTGTGTCATATTCTGCTGTTGACATTGAACCATTACCATCTGTTTGTAAGCCTACGTAAACGTCCTGCATTTCACCATCAACCATACGACTTTCAAACGTACGTCGTGGTGTACCTTGCAACGACTCTAATACGTGTGGCATGCCTACATCTGGAAACACTAAGTTATTAACACCAAAGGTTTTACTCTCATCCACATAAAAAGTGCGAAGATAAGTATAGATCCAATCGGTACCACGAACTCGCGCCACTAACGATAAGTCAGGAGGCGGAGCACCAAACCAAGTAGCGGCATCTTCAGCAGGCATTGGTGACGTTATGTAATCCGCTACTTTTTCACCCGTGAATTGAAGATACTGCTGTCCTAGATCTTCTGGAATATCTAAGTCGTTAAACGTACGTTGATATCTCTGATACTGCATTTGGTGACAACCTAAGCAGTAGTTCATAAATATTTTGGCACCATTTTGTAACGAAGCTTTATCGGACAAATCGATATCAGGATCATCAAGATGTACAGAAGAACCCGCCGCAAAAGCCATGCTTGGCACAAACAATAAAAGTGCAATCCATTTTTTCATCGTGGGATCCTCGCTGGCACTGGCTTGGTGCGTTCATGTTTTGAATAAATAAAGAGTAATATAAAGAATCCAAAGTACATGACAGTACCTATGCGTGAAACGATAATCTTCCACTCTTCTTGTGGCGTACCGCCTAAATAACCCAATAAAATAAAGACCAATGCAAATACAATTAGATTAGCTTTATGTAAACCACTTCTGTAACGCCATGAACGAACGTTAGAACGATCAAACCATGGTAGTGCAAATAGAACAGCAATTGCGCCAAACATCGACAATACGCCCATTAGCTTATCGGGTACCGCCTTCAAAATAGCGTAGAAAGGGGTAAAATACCACACTGGGAATATATGCGCAGGTGTTTTCAAAGGGTTAGCAATTTCGAAGTTAGGATGCTCTAAGAAATAACCGCCCATACCTGGAGCAAAAAACATAATGTAACAGAAAACGAATAAGAAAATACCAAACGCTACCAAGTCTTTTAACACAATATGCGGGAAGAATGGCACAACATCATCAGAAATATCGTATTTGCTTGTGTAATACTCATGGATTTCAAACTTAGTTTTATCTTCTTCGGCTAAGCTGCCTTTAGGATGTTTTACATTCACGCCATCAGGATTATTAGAGCCGACTTCATGCAATGCAATAATGTGTAAAAATACTAATATGACAATGACTAATGGTAATGCAATAACATGTAATGCAAAGAAGCGATTTAGTGTGGCACCAGAAATAACGTAATCGCCTTGAATCCATTCGACTAAGTCAGGACCGACAACAGGAATAGCACTGAATAGAGATACAATTACTTGTGCGCCCCAGTATGACATTTGTCCCCATGGCAACACATAACCCATAAAGGCTTCGGCCATTAAGGCTAAGTAAATTAGCATACCGAAAATCCACAGTAACTCGCGCGGCTTCTGGTACGAACCATATATCATACCGCGGAACATGTGCATGTATACCACAATAAAGAATGCCGAGGCACCGGTACTATGCATGTAACGAATTAACCAACCGTAGTCTACTTCTCGCATAATATATTCTACTGACGCAAACGCGCGTTCAGCAGAAGGTTCAAAGCTCATTGTTAGCCAAACGCCTGTAAGCAATTGATTCACCAGCACAATGGTCGCTAAAAAGCCAAATACGTACCAAAAATTCATGTTAAGTGGAGCTGGGTATTGGATAGCGTGCATATTAGCAACGCGCATCATTGGAATTCGTTTTTCAATCCAACCTAAAAATCCAGACATTATGCAACCCCTTCATCAGAACCGATTAAGATAGTGTTGTCATCCATAAACATATACGGCGGAACAACTAGGTTAAGTGGTGCAGGTACACCCTGAAAAACTCGCCCGGCCATATCAAATGTTGAACCATGGCAAGGACAGAAGAATCCTTCAGCAACCCCTTCGGCATATTGCGCAAAAGCACCGTCGGCTAAATGTTGTGGAGAACAACCCAAATGCGTACAAATACCCACCAACACCAAGTACTCTGCCTTTATAGAGCGGTATTGATTTTGAGCATATACGGGCTGTTGTTCATTTTCAGATTCTGGGTCACGTAAATTACCTTCGTGAATCCCTAGACTTGCTAATAATTCTGGCGTTCTACGCACAATCCACACCGGTTTGCTTCGCCACTCGACTCGAATTAACTGCCCCATTTTGATACCACTGATATCTATTATAACATCAGCACCAGCCGCTTTTGCCCTTGCACTTGGCTGCCAAGACGCTACAAAAGGAATTGCAGCCCCTACTACGCCTACTGCACCTATTACTGCAGTGGCAACCGTAAGGAATTTGCGTCTTGTATTTTCAGGTGGTGTATTTCTACCATCTGAACCGGCTTGCTGTGCTGATTTATTAGCATCTACTGATACTTCGCTCATCAACTATTCTCCGAGGGTTGGAACAGGCCTTTCAACCTACATTTTTGCTTTGACTTTACGTTAATGCAGAGCTTATGTTTAGTAATCACTAATCGGTAAAGCTACAAAAACGTAAGGCATTAAATTTCTAATTCATATGGTAAAAGAAAACACTTAGTAAACACAAGGATTTACTGCAAAAAAGGACAGCTAATCTTTGTTTTAAGTCAACAATAATGCACACAAGTCGTTTATACGACAATTCGACCTTGGTCGTTTTTAACAATAGTTAGAAATATGCGCATAAAACACTAGTAAATTAGGCTTGCCGAAAACCATTCCATAAAACTATAAATGATTTAAAGTGCCTTTCGAAAAAATATTAAAGGCAACACTCACTCATCGTTTTAATGATATAAAAAAACCCCGCCAAAGCGAGGTTTTTGAATACATTCCAAAAGACGATTAACGTTTTGAGAACTGTGGACGTTTACGGGCTTTGTGTAAACCCACTTTCTTACGTTCAACTTGACGTGCGTCACGAGTAACGAAGCCAGCTTTACGAAGTGCTGGTCGAAGGGTCTCATCATATTCCATCAAGGCACGTGTAATGCCGTGGCGAATAGCACCTGCTTGACCAGAAATACCACCGCCAGAAACGGTAACATAAAGATCAAACTTTTCTAGCATTTCTACTAGCTCTAGTGGTTGTTTAACAATCATTCGAGCGGTTTCACGACCAAAGAAAACGTCTAATGGACGTTTGTTAACCATGATGTTACCGCTACC
>RCMY010000144.1_pt1 | contig 66842 bp, 72 predicted proteins | sample 2041341 | NCBI WGS metagenome assembly RCMY01 (sample SAMN09708234, study PRJNA481090) | Marine sediment metagenome, whole genome shotgun sequencing project. | reverse complement strand
GTTATTGTATAAATTACTGTAGCTCCTGCTCCCATATTTAATGTATCATTCAAATCTGTTGTTATTCCAGTACTGTTTCCTGATACCGAACCAGTTTTCACTGATGTTATTGTCCAGCTCGTGTATGCAGGAACTGAAGCGCCGTTTATATCTGTTGTTGTTTCTGAGGATAGTGTATCTATTGCGGTTACCCCTACAGCTAATGCTGTACCGCTGTTTGTCAGTTTTAGTTCATATGTTACCTGTCCACCCGGTGTATAGCCCTGTGATGGTCCGGTATATGTTTTTGTTGGAGTCACATTACTCTTCCCGTCTTCCGGGTCTTTTGGTCCGCTTGGATCTGTTACATCTGTATCATTTATTTTTGCTGTATTACCTATTTTACCTGCCGCATCTGTATTTACTGTTGCCGTTATTGTATAAGTTACTGCTGAGCCACCAGCCATCGTTAATGTATCATTTAAATCAGTTGTTATCCCATTACTGTTTCCAGATACCGAACCGGCTTTCACTGATGTTATTGTCCAGCTTGTGTATGCCGGAACTGATGCCCCATTTATGTCAGTTGTTGTTTCTGATGATAATTTATCTATTGCTGTAACTCCTGTGGCTAATGCTGTACCTGTATTTGTCAGCTTTAATTCATAGGTTACCTGTCCGCCTGGTGTATAGCCCTGCGATGGTCCGGTATACGTTTTCACTGCTGTTACATTATTCTTTCCATTTTCCGGGTCTTTCGGACCGCTTGGATCAGTTATGTCATTTCCGTTTACCTTTGCTGTATTCCCTATTTTTCCTGCTGCTTCAGGATTTACTGTAGCTGTTATTGTATAAACAACTAATCCTCCAACTCCTATATTTAAAGTATCATTTAAATCTGTTGTTATTCCGGTACTATTGCCGTACACTGCTCCGAGTATTTGCGATGTTATTGTCCAGCTTGTGTATGCGGGAATTAATGTACCGTTTATATCGGTTGTTGTTTCTGCCGACAGCATATCTACAGCTGTTACCCCGATTGCTGAGGCTGTCCCCGGATTGCCCAGTTTCAGTTCATAAGTTACCTGCTGGCCCGGTGTATAACCCTGTGCCGGTCCGGTATATGTCTTTGTTGCAACTATATTACTAAGTCCTTTTTCAGGATTTATAACAGGAGATTTTATTTCCTGCCCGTCTGCCTTAGCTGTATTTATTATCGCATCTGCTGCATTAGGATTGATTTGTACCTCAACAGAATAATGTACTTTAGCTCCCGGACCTAAATCTATGGTATCATTTAAATCTGTTGATTCTGAAGTCAATGTTACATTTTTAGCTTCACCGCTGATTATTGTCCCTGTCACTACCCATGAATCAAATGCATTTATTTCATTTCCCAGAAGATCCTTTGTTTTCTGTTCATTTTTTATATCCTGTATGTTATATCCTTTTACAGGAGAAGTCCCTGTATTTTCTATTTCTATTGTATACTCTACTATCTGTCCCGGATTATAAAGATTACCGGGAAGATTTGTCTCCAGTTTTTTGACTGCCTGCACTTTGCTTTTATCATTTACAGGATTTATATCTGCTGCTTTTACCTCTTCCCCGCCGACTTTTGCAGTATTGCTTATTACTCCCGCAGCCTCTGAATTTACTATTGCCTTAACAGTATAAGTAACCGAAGATCCCGGCCCTATAGTCAGAGTATCATTTAGATCTGTTGTTATTCCGCTGCTGTTTCCTGATACTGTTCCTGATACCACTGATGTTATTGTCCAGCTTGTATAGGCTGGTATTTCTGTTGTTCCGTCAAGTTTATATGTTTTTTCATTTGACAGCATATCTTCTACTGTTACTCCGCCTGCTGTTCCTGACCCGTTGTTTGCTACAATAATTTCATATGTTGTTTCTGTCCCGGGTATATAACCTTCAGCAGAGCCTTTATATGTCTTTGAAGCATCTAATTTTGTATATGTATGTTTTGTAGCCGCTTCAGGTACAGATGCTGAATTTATTACAGGTATATTTGTTATTTCACCTATTGCTTTTGGATTCACTTTAGCTGTAATTGTGTATTCAATACTTCCTCCGGGTGCAATATCTGCGGTATCTGTCAGATCCGCTGTTGTATCTGTAATATCTGTACTTATTGTTGATGATGTTCCTGTCCCGTTTAGTACCGGTTTTTTTATTGTCCAGTTTATAAATGCCGAACCGTTTGTAGAATCATTTAATGCTGTTTTTATTGCCGACAGCTGGTCTGAAACTAATACATTATCTGCAAAGCCTGTATTCGAAGCATTGGAAATTGTCAGCTTATATGTTATTATTCCGTTTGCATAATATATTCCTGTATTTGTTCCTGTTATCCCGTCTGCTTTTGCAGTAGTTAGAGAAGGACTTTGCGGTGTATATGTTATGCTCGGTTCTACATCTGCAGTTCCGATCAAAGCTGTATTCACTATATTTCCTACTGCTGTATCTGCTGCTGTTGCGGTAATTTTATATGTTACACTGTCTCCTATTGCTATATCTATTATTGTATCTAAATCTGCATTATCGGAATATGTTCCCAAAGTAGTTCCATTTGAAGTTCCTGATGATCCAAGTGCATTTGAAGCTGTTATTGTCCAGCTTTTGAATGCCTGCCCTGTTGTCCCGTCAGCCAGAGCTGTCTGTATTTCAGATAATTTGTCCTTGGCTACTACTGCCTGAGCAACTGTGAAATTCGAATCATTTTTATACGTTACTTCATATATTATTGTACTTCCCGGATAATAGGTTCCGGTTTTGGAATCAATAACAGTACTGGTTCCTCCGGCTATTGTTGCTTTTTTTGCACTTTTTTCAAATGCTGTTATACGTCCTATATTACTCATTGTTACCGAAGTTGTTCCTTTACTTCCCGGAGCAACTGTTGTGGACCCTGTTCTTAATAAATTCGCATTTAAATCCGACCATACATCTAAAATACTGCTGCTGCTGAATCCGGGCGAATTACTTTTATCCCACATTGTTATATCTGTATTTACCAGTGTTAAGGCTGTTGCCGTTGTTGCATTATAAATAGCAGGACCTCCGCCGAGATTTTTCACGTCATATGCTGACGGATCATTGAATACAACTCCTCCGCCTGCATTTAATGTAGCGTTCGACGAGCTTCTGTTTGAAATATACATTTCTGCCAGGTTAGTAAGATTTATTGTAAAACCTGATGAAGTTCCCGAAACTGCACTGCTTGAATTTGATGAATTTGTTATTTCTATATTTGCTTGTGAATCAGCACCGGTCACATTAAATTCTCCGCCGGAATTCAGTTCAAGTACAGCTCCGCCGGAAGAATTATTTATTGCTTTTATTTGAGAAGCTCCCTGAACTGTAATCTTTGTATTTCCTGTTCCAGTTCTTAAAGCTGCTGCACTGCCGCTTCCTCCGGTATTTATATTTATTTTTGATTTATTATCTGCTTTAATTGTAGTCGTAGGATTATAAATATATATACCATATCCTGTCCCTGTCACATTCGGAACATTTACGTTTAATTCGGAATTATCAAGATTTATTATTGTCGTTCCCTCATCAGTATATATCCCGCGTGATGCTCCTGTTCCGTTATTTGTTACATTAAATGAAGCTCCGCCTAGTATATTAATATTACTTGGCGACCCTGCATCTGAAAGATAAAATGTATTTGAACCGGCTCTGCCTGATATGAATTCTGCCTTTGCACCGTTTGTAACATAAAAATCCGTCCCGTACTTTTGTGTATACAAAGCATACGAGCCGTTCGGAGCTTCTACTTTGAATTCTGACCCAGAGCCGTCTACAGTAATTGTAGTATCGGATGTATCATCCATATATATTCCGTTTCCTGCTCCCTTATGTGTTACAATAAATTTTGAACCGCTTAAAATTTCAAAATTACTTACATTGGTGGCAGTCGCATCCGATATATAAATTACTCTGGAAGCAGCTGTTGTCCCGCTTGAACTGAAATCTATAGTTCCGCTGTTTATCGCTTTTATATCTGTCCCGTATCCGTTTGTTAAAAATGCGTTGTCCGTTGCTGAATTAGCAGTAAGTTTTCCACTGTCTACAAGTATATTTGTCTTATTACCGCCCTGTATAGCAGGACCTGAATTTGAACTTATTTCCGCTGTTCCTTTTACATTTAGCTTGATAACAGCTCCTGTTATAGTAACTGTACGAAGTCCGTTCGTAACTCCAAATGCATTAAGCGTACTTCCTCTTTCTACATTTACATTAAAATCATAAGACGAATTAGCACTGCTGTTTATACCATACGCAGATTTTCCCTCTATAACCATAGTTCCGTTATTTTTTATATTTATTGTACCGGCAGCCCCGCTTCCCTGTTCATAAGCCGCTCCTGCCACTGATGCTGCTGAATAACCAACACCTGTGGAAAATTTTACATTTCCGCCGTCTACATTAAAAGTTGTTGCTTTTCCCCCTTCAAAAGCCTTTCCCCCGTAAACTGACGCTGTCCATTGACCGTTAATATCTACTGTTCCTCCATTTGACAGTCCCACAGCTTCGTATGTAGTACCTGCCGAAGAATTAGTTGTTAATTTTCCGCTGCTTGTTACTTGAAGCACAGCATCTGCAGCTGTTGTGTATATTCCTCTTCCGCTGCTTGAAGTAGATATATTTGCTTCACCTTTTATTACATTATTTTTATAATTGCTTATCATTCCGTTAGCTGCCCCGCCGCCTGACATATTAGCTACCGCGCCTGTATCTACAGTAAAAGTACTGCTGCTCGCAGTTTCACGAAATATTGTCCCGCCTGTACTACTAAGCTCATTTATTCCTGTGATTTTTACATTCCAGCTTGATGCCGTGGAATTATACAGTAAATAACTGCTCCCGCCAGATGAAATCCCGTCAAATGTAATATCATAAGAGCCGCTCGTTCCAGTGGCATTAAGATAATATCCGGCTCTGGTTAGATCATAACCATTTCCCCGTATTTTTACATTTCTCGGAGTCACGTCAATATTTTTTGTAAGTATTATATTGTCTTCAAGTACTATTGCATCTACGTCATCTCTGGCAAGTATCACTTCTAATTCATTTGCACTGATAACTCCGACTTCAGCTCTTAAAAACTGAAAACTGAAAATAAATACTATCAGTAAAAGTACTCTCATCTTATATTTTATTAACATTTTTTTCTCCTTCATTTTAAACTTTCTTCAATTTAATTATCCATTAGAATAAAAGCTTATAAGAATTTTTTTGATCTCAACAATTTTAATATTTTTAAAATATAAACTCAGATATACATTTTCATATACAAGGAATTAATTATTTAAAGCTATTAAGTTTGTTCTGTTTCACACTAAAGGCTGATAAAATTTTATATTTTCTCAGCCCGTGTTTTAGTGTTTTTAAAATTCTTTTTTAAATCCTATACTAAATGTCGCATTGTCCATATTCCCGCCAAAGGATTTCTGATAACGCATATCACCGTATATACTGCTTTTTTCTGTTGTTTTTAGGTTAAAGCCTACCCCGGCTTCCCCGTAACTCTTGTCATACTCTTCACCAATTGATGTTCCGTCAATTTTCAAATCTTTAAAATCTGTAAAATCATGTATTATATTTGCTACTCCGTAAAGCTGGCTCCCATTATTTCCAATATCTTTAAATACCCTGAAGCCGCCTCTTCCACGTAACATATCAGCGTTATATCCTTCTATATCTGAATATGAATCACTAAAACTGCTGTAATGTGTATGCTGATATGCCAGCTGCAGCTGCGGCTCCAGCCCCCAGCCGCTATTACTTACAAAAGGATATCCTGTTTCCAATGATATACCTGTTCGCCAGCCGTCCTGTGTACTTTTCTCTCCGTATGAATCCTTAAAACCGTTATTTAATAGACCGACTATTCCCACTATATCAAAATATGCCGAATCATTAGTTATTTTTGTATAATACCCGCCAAAAGCGGTGCTTTGTGCATGCATTCTTCCTGTATTTTTTTCAGAACGTAAATCATCGAAAAAACGAGCATTCGCATATGAATAATCCAGTATCAGACCAGCACGGTCTGTTGTGCTTTTGCTATTTATATTATTGTACAAATCCATTCCAAACTGCATACCTGTGATTGTCTGCTCATAATCAAATCTCTTTTTTCCGTCATTATGCTGATGGCTTCCATAAGCACGTATCCACATTTGCTTATCTTCTGCATATTCTTTTTCCTGCCTTCCCATTCTCTGATGATATGTAGAAAGCTGGAGCATTCCCTGTTCTGCGTTTGCTTTTTGTCCTGATACATAATTGGATATTCCCGGTCTGTAAGTTATTACAGGTTCCTGAGAATTTATAGGCGGCGGAATTACTTTTTCCGGTTCTTTTGATTCTTCCGGTTTTTCGGGGTCTACAGGTTTTTCAGGCTCCTTAGGAGCCTCATAATAATAAGATCTCAGATACCAATCACCGTCATTAGGTGTAGTTACTCCGCCTTTATAAAGATTATACTCATATATCCCTGCCTGAACAGGTGCCGAAAGACTAAAATTTCCTGCTGAATTACCTTCCACTTCTATTATCCTTATTCCTTCACTGGTAGCTGCACCATTCCCGCCTGCTTTTTCTATATTTACCAAGGTTTCGCCGGATGTATTTCCTTTTACATGTAATTTATCAGTAATAGAATTATCATCTTCAAGAATTGTTTTAATGTTCAAAACTCCGTTATTCCCAGTATAATCCCCGTTTATCGTTAATATTTTCCCTGTATCGGTAAAAACAATCTTCCCAGAATTATTAAGATCTCTAACCCAAGAATCATCTGTTATTTCCCAAGTACTTGATACTATATTCAGGTCAAGAATATTAATATTGTTTACATTATTAATTGTACCTAAAAATGATGAATTATTTTTTAGATTTACAGTTACATAGCTGCTACTGTCTGTTTCTATATCTCCTGTAAGTACTGTATTATCATTATTAAAAGTAAATATACTTCCGTTACTTACATTCAGCAGCTCTTTACTTCCTCCTGCTGCTGCCGTGCTGTCATATAAACTCAGAGTACTGTCTATGACCTGATCTGCATTTCCGTTAATTGCCGTTAATCCGCCAACCTGTATCAAATTTCCTGCATTATCTACATCAGAAGCACTTCCTGTTATTACACTTGCTGCAATTCCATTATTTGTTAATGTTACTCCCCGTAATGTAACTTTCTGGCCGTCACTTCCTGCAGAATTTGTCTGAAATTTTACTGCTGTCCCTTCAGAATGAATCCTTCCGCCAGAAATAGAATTAACGTTCGAACTATCTCCGATTAAATGAAGACCATATGAAGAAGGATCACTAGTTTCTATATTAAGAATACCTGCAGTTACATTACCACCCGAAGAAACTAGAATTCCATCTGACAATTCACCTGTAGTTTCTATGGAAATTGAATTTGAACTAACTCCTGCATCCTTACTGCTTAAAAATATTCCATGTGATTTGTTTCCCCTTGTATTTATTACTGTATTACTGCCTGTTTCAATCCTGCTTGAATCTTTGGCAGTAATTCCCGTAGACTCATTAGCATTGGTTATTATGCTGAAATCGTTTCCTGTCTTCACTGCACCATCTTTTGCCGTTACTATTCCGTCTGATTTATCTTTTAATGTTTCTACACTAAAGTTGTTTCCTATAGTGATTATTCCGCCTGATCCGTTTGCACTTATTACAAAACCGTCTGAATTATTCCCGTTCGTTAGTATTGTACCGTTATCTCTCATCAATATTGAACTGTTTATATTATTTAGGTATACAGCATGAGCTGAACTCCCTGTTGTTTTTATATCTGAATTTTCTCCTATATCTATAGAAGAACCGCCTGTATATCCTGTAGTAGATGCAGTTGCTCTGTCTGTATATACTGCATAGGAGCTGCTGGCATTTATTTCCACTTTCATGTTATTCCCGACAATTACCTCACTGCCGTGATTTGCCCTTACTGCATATCCTGCAAGTCCTCCTACTGTTATATCGGCGTCATTTCCTACCACTACCTTTGACTGCCCGTTTGCATTTATTCCATCGGCACTCACCCCGGATACTCTTACTGTAAGATTGTTCCCTATAGTAACTACACCTGTTGAATTATTGTAATCATTAGTACCGGAAGGATTCGTACGAACAGCATCTGCTGCTGCTCCTATTGTCTTTATCGTAAGTCTGTCACCAACTATAATATCTCCGCCTATATTGGAATAAACACCAGCATTCGCACCTATTCCAGCACCATTTCCTGAACCGGACGTTGTAATAGTTACATCATCTCCGTATTTAGGAGTCGAGCCTGCCGAGTTATTCCAAATTGTCTGTGTAAAGTCTGTTCCCGAAACTTCATATATAGTTTTTGCTTCTGGAACTGCTGCTGCGGAGAGAAAAAAACTTAATACACCTAACTTATTTTTCAATGTGTTTTTTATTTTCATTTTTCCACCCCATATAATTTTTTTCTTTAAAAATATCCTTCTTACTTATACTATATATTAAAATTATGTATTATTATATCTGTTTACTAAAGAAAAAAAATGTCATTTTTTTATTTTTTGACATTTCTTGTAATTTTAACCAAAGAAACATCTAATTTTCGCGACTATTTTATTGATCATTCATTCTAAAATATATCAAAAAAAAACATTGATTTTTTTTAATACTTACAAAATTGTATCCTTTACAAAAGTCTGACAAATTATAACAAATAATTTTACCATACTCGAATATAAAAAACAACCCCTTTATAAAAAAACCGTCCAAAACAGAGTTTTCAGCAATTCAAATGTATTTTTCATTGAAAATTACAGGTGCTTTTACTCTATTCCGGACAGTTAATAATTTATTTAGGTTGGTATTAAAACAGTTAATTTATTATTTACATGTATCCTGCCAGTTTGCAGGGTAAATAACATATAAAAATCTTGCATAATCAGGTGCACTGAACTTTATCTTTGACCCTTTTGGAATCAAAATAATATCTCCTTTGTTACCAGTGACCTTTCTTCCGTCAATTATTATTTCCAGTGTTCCTTCTATCACATAGTCTACCTCGTCATAGTTCAGAGTCCAGTCAAACGTCGATTCTTCCATTTCCATAACTCCGCAGCTCAGTCTTTCACTTTCATCAATAGAAAAAACATCTGTCAGATATACTTTATCATTCGGATTCCCTGTATCAAATTTTTCAGGTTTTACAGTACGGGCTTTTACAACACCGACACCGCTTTTATCCATATATTTTTCAAAAGTATTTCCATTTTTTCCTAATTCTTGTTCTACTACTTTTCTAATAATAGTCTCAAGCATATTTTTATCTAAATCTTTAAAATCCATCTGATCTTTCCTCCCAGTAACTTTAGATTACTTAGCTTCCAGTTTATTTTTCTTTCTTGCAAATAATATCTTTGCTACAACTATTGCAGTAATTCCCCCAACTAATTTCCCTACTATCATTGGAAAAATCATACTTTTATTTACTCCGCCCGTAAATCCTAAGTGATCTCCGAATACAAATGCCGCACTTACTGCAAAGGCAACGTTTATTATTTTCCCGTTTTCATCCATATCTTTTAACATACCAAACATCGGTATATTATTGGCAAGTGTAGCAACCAGCCCTGCTGCACCTACTTCGTTCATTCCCAGCTGCTTTCCTACTTTAGTAAGCGGTGCTTTAAATGCCTTAGTTATAAAGTGCACCAATGGAAATGCCCCTGCCAGCACTATTGCTATTGATCCTATTACATTGATTCCCTCACTCAGCGGTGCCATTCCCGGAATAACTACTATTCCTGTAAGTGTTTCCACTATTGCAGCCATTAATCCTATAGTAATTACTATTACTACACCCTGACCAAAAATAGTAAATCCTTTTGTCATTTTTTCAGGAATCAGCCATAATCCAATACAAATTAGTACAGCGAAAATGATTATCGGTATCAGATTCATTATGATCATATTAATTCCGAATCCTGCCACAAGTCCTCCGGCAAGACATCCTAAAGGTATAGTTATCATCCCTGCAAGAACACCTTTCGCAAGATAAGGTCTGTCTTCTTTTTCGATAATCCCTAAAGCTACAGGAATTGTGAATACAAGAGTAGGCCCCATCATAGCACCCAGTATAAGCCCTGCAAATAATCCGGCATTAGGATCCTTTGCAAGTTCCATTGCAAGCGGATATCCACCCATATCATTTGCTAATAATGTAGTGGCAAACATCGCAGGATCTGCACCAAGTGCAGTGTATAAAGGCTCTACCACAGGTCTTAACACCTTGGCAAGAACAGGAGCCAGTGATATAACCCCCACCATTGCAAGAGCCAGAGATCCCATAGCCATAAACCCTTCCTCGAATTTTTCCCCGTAACCGAATTTATTTCCTAAAATTTTATCAATTCCGCCAATGATCATAAATATGACCATTATATAAATAATAATATCATTAATACCCATTTTTCCTCCTTCTTGTTAAAGTAACTTTAGTATAAGTACTTTTGTTTTTCGAATATTCCCAAGTTTATTCCCATTTGGCTGAGAACTCTTATCCTTATTAATACAGCTTTCTTTATTGCTCATAATACTGCCATTCCCATCTGGCTCAATATTATCTTCTATAAATGTAAGGATTTTTCTTTGTTTGAATACCCTTAAGCTTACGTTACTTTTAATACCCCAGCGGATTTGCCGCTACAGCTTTTACTGCTTCTGCAAATGCATCGCAGGCTGCTTTACAAGCTGACTGGCTTCCAGTTAATAAACCTCCGCCAAAGTTAGTTTCTGATGGCGGTCCGTAAAATGCTACTAATTCCACATTAGCTGACTTTAATGCCACATCTAAAGCATACATAGCTTCTAAAGGCGGTGCTATAAGGTATGCGATTGATTCTCCCTCTGGTATTCCCGCTACTTCTGAAAGATATGACCCTGTTCTTGAAATACAGTGTGCATAATATGCAATTGAATCATCTTCATTAGCACTTATAAACGCGGCTTCATTTTCCACAAAATCAACTACAGCACTTAATCCGCTTTTTACTTCGGCAGGATTTGGTCCAGAAATTATCCCTATTACTTCACCGGCAAGTTTTGTATTAGCATTTGCAGCCCCTCCGTAAAAAGATTTTGCGTATACTACTTTTATATCTGCTTTTTTCGTAGCATCGTCTAATGCTGTATATGTAACATCATCACAGTCAGAAGTTATCAAACCTATACTTCTATGCCCTTCCGGCATGCTGAATTCTTTACACATAGCCAGATCCACATTTGGTATCATTCTTACTGCAAGAACGCTTGCTTTTTGTCTGTCATCTTTCATTTTTTTCCTCCTAAAATTATTATAATTTTAAATCTTGTCCGCTTGCTTTAGCATCAAGTATTTTTTTGATTAAGTCAGCCACATGTGCTCCTGCTTCTGCTGCAGGCGTTCCGTCTTTGTGAATATTAGAAACTACTGTTCTTTTTGCTTCCGGTATTCCTACATATGCTTTATATACTATATATGCACTCATACTTTCTGCAGTAGTAAGTCCCGGTCTTTCACCTATTAACACACACACCACATCAGGCTTTAAAATATCGGAAATATGATCCTCAGCTGCCACTCTTCCATATTTTACAAAGAACGGAGTACCTGTATCTATTCCATACCCTTTTAATCCGTTTAATACTGCCGGAAGTATATTTTTAGTATTTGCTTCCACCGCTGTAGAACTTAACCCGTCAGATACATAAACCTGTACTGTAGGAGATTTTTTGCATTTTTCCTCAAGTAATTTTATTCCTTCAGGAGAAATTTTTCTTCCAAGATCTGGTCTTGTTATATATTCGTCTCTGTCTTTACATTCTGTCGTTACTTCAAATAAACCTGCTTCTTCCAGAAATGACTCAGGTACATCATTAAATACCGCATCCTGTGCAGCAGCATGGTCTGCTCTGAATCTTAGGAGCACATCCGTCTTAAATCTTGTTCCTGCCCTTCCTATTCCCAGTCTTGCAGAAGTTCTCTGCTTTAATTTCATATATTCTTCTCTGTTGGCAGGATTATCTACCAGCAGCTGATCTTTTATATTTATCTCCCCTAAATCAACCAGCTGATCATCAGAAACATTTTCTTTTACTGATGAAGAAGCTTTGAAGTCATTTCCTACTGCTGCCGGGATATCAGCTTTTCCGTTACTACCCATTTCATCTATTACTTTCCCTATGATTTCTCTTAATTCTCTTTCTGATAACATTATAATCCTCCTTATTTTAAGAAAATTGAAGCGTCACCAGCTATGTCTGTGAGCTTTCCGTTTTTCATTATATTCATTTTTTCAAGCCATCTTTCGAATTCTTTTATAGGTCTTACCTTACCTAAATCTCTTAATGTTGCAATATCATGGAAAGAAGTAGTCTGGTAATTCAGCATGATATCGTCACCTGCAGGTATTCCCATAAAATAGTTACATCCTGCAAGAGTCAGAAGCATTTCCAGATTCTCTATATCATTCTGGTCTGCCTTCATATGGTTAGTGTAGCATGCATCCACTCCCATAGATATTCCAGTAAGTTTTCCCATAAAGTGATCTTCCAGTCCTGCTCTTATTACCTGTTTACTGTTATACAGATATTCCGGTCCGATAAACCCTACTACTGTATTAACAAGGAATGGATTATATCTTTTTGCAAAACCATAACATCTGGCTTCCATTGTCACCTGATCTGCCCCATGGTGAGCATCAGACGATAATTCAGAACCCTGTCCTGTTTCAAAATACATTACATTCGGCCCTGTAGATGTACCCTGCTTTAGTACAAGCTGTCTTGCTTCTTCTATCATAGTACCTGTTATTCCAAAAGCCTCGTTTCCTTTTTCAGATCCTGCTATACTTTGGAATATCATATCTGTAGGTGCCCCTCTTTTTACTGCTTCCATTTGTGTAGTTACATGGGCAAGAACACAAATTTGTGTTGGTATTTCCCATTTAGTTTTTATTTCATGAAATCTTTCAAGTACTCTCATTACGCTGTCCACACTGTCATCCACCGGATTCAGACCTATAAGGGCATCTCCTATACCATAGCTTAATCCTTCATAAGTAGAAAGCATAATTCCGTCCGGATCATCAGTAGTATGGTTAGGCTGTAATCTCACTGCAAGAACTCCTTCTCCCCCGATTGTAGTATTACAGTGTGCAGTTATTCTAATCTTGCTTGCAGCAGCAACAAGATCCATATTAGTCATAAGCTTAGCCACACCTGCTACCATTTCACTTGTAAGCCCTCTGCTTATTCTTTTTATTTCTTCTCCCGAAGTTCTTAAGCTGAGTATCCATTCTCTAAGTTCGCTTACACTCCAGTTTTTTATTTCGTTATAAATTTTTTCGTTAACGTCATCTTGTATTATTCTTGTTACTTCATCCTCTTCATATCCTACCACAGGATTATTTCTAAGATCAGAAAGTTTCAATTCGGCAAGCACTGCTTTAGCTGCCACTCTTTCTTCAGCTGTAGAAGCCGATACACCTGCAAGTGTATCTCCAGATCTTTCTTCATTCGCTTTGGCAAGAACTTCTTTTACATCCTTAAATTCATAGACATGACCAAATAATTTTGTCTTTAATACCATTAATTTCACCTCTCTTAGTTTTTCTTTACCCGCTCTGAAGTATTAATAACTGAAAACCAGTGTTTTTATTACTACAGGGAGCACATTTCCATTGCCCAAAGGAGCTCCTATATCTATATAGTCTCCGTTTTTTACCTTTATTCCATCTATACAAATCAAATTTCTGTCCTGCAAATCTAATTTCATACATTGCCCCAAAACTTTTGCCATATCATTTTCCACAATGACAATAATCGGAGAACCTGTGTTTATTTTATTATTCATTACTCTGGAAATAACTCGTCCCAAGTCGGATATTTCCTGATAGTCCATATTATGTTTCCCGGTTAGTGCCAATGCTGTATTTTCCTGTTCATTCTGCGAGTTAAACCAGCTGAGCTTATGATCCATGATATCCTCCAGCTCTGCAAGAGAACTTTCCTCATCTTTACTGCTGAGTTTCAGTATCGGAATATTTTTTATAGGAAAGATTCCGCTTGAGTAAGTTATGGTACTCCCGCTTATCTCGGTAGTATGGCTTCCCGCCCCCACAACTGTCGCTCCTATTGTTTCGCCAAGCTTTACTGTATTTATATTTAACTGTTCTACTAACTTTTTTATTTCCTGCCCCAGAATTACCCCTATATCATCATATTCAAATAATCCTGCTTCTTTACCGCCGTAGACAAAATCAGCTCCCCCGCCTGTAAATGAATAATAATCAGGTTTAAAATTCTTTTTAAAATCCTGATAAGTTACTATTTCTCTGTATAAATCAGTTTTTTCGAAGAATCCCATACTTTCAAACATAAGCTCGCCCATTCTTCTGCATATCTTTCTAAGGGCGGCTTCATCTGCTCTGTCACCTATATTTATACTTACTCCCACATCTTTAGCCACATCATATATCTTTTTATAAATATATGAAATTTTTCCGCTGCCGTCGAGTTTTATAAGCCTTCCGCCTATATCAAGACAGGTTGTATCTTCTATGTCGCCTCTGTTAAATATGGCTATATTTGTAGTTCCGCCGCCTATGTCGAAATTCACTATGGAAGTATTTTTATCTTCTGCAAAACCGAAAGCCCCTGAACCTTTTCCGGCAATTATACTTTCAAGATCCGGTCCTGCTGTGGCAACTACGAAGTCCCCTGCCATTCCGCTAAGTGCTGCAAGCACTTCTTTAGCATTTTCCTTTCTCGCTGTTTCACCGGTTATTATAACAGCTCCTGTAGACACATCCCCGTAATCAACCCCTGCTTTTTTATACTCATTCTCAATGATTTTCCGTACTTTTTCAGTGTCTATTTTGGTTTCTGTTTCCAAAGGTGTAATATATATGTTACTTCTGTATATTACCTCTTTCCCGGTTATTTTTATCTGAGGAACACTAAATGCCGAAGCACGGTTTTCTATATATATCTTTGAAAATATAAGTTGTGTAGTTGATGTTCCTATGTCGATTCCTACGCTTAATATTTCTTCTGTCATGTGAACTCTCCTTGTAAGAGACTGCTTCTATCTGAAAAGTCCCTGTTTTTCAATAAAAGTTACGGGTGATTGTCAAAAAAAATAAGGAACTCAAAAAACACCATATCTTTTATGTTCTTTGAGCTCCTTTGCTCCTAGTGTTTCGACCGGCTATCCCCGGCTTCATAATACCTTTCAATATTAAAACACTTATATCTCACTGCTATTTTCAGTCTTCGGAATGAAAACAGAACAAGCTTTTAATTTTCAAAGTCAAAAACTATTATCGTTCCGTTTTTTGTGGACTTAATATCTATAGTTCCGAAAAGTTTTTCCTTTACCAGACTTTTCACTATCTGAAGTCCCAAACTTTCATTTTTGAAGTCTTTTGACTTAAAACCAACCCCATTGTCGGCTATTGTCACTTTTGATTTAATTTTCCCCTGTTTTACGGTAATATCTATTTTTCCGCTTGTCATCCCTTTGAAGCCGTGTGTTATGGAATTCTGTACCAGTTCATTGGCTATCAGGGCTATAGAAGTAGACTTATCAGAATTTATCTTAAAGTCATCACCGGAAATACTTGTTTTTAAATCTAAATTTTCTCCTATACTTGCTCTTATTGAATTTTTTAAAATTTTTGAAAACATCTCTTTTATTTTAAGATCATCTAATCCATTTTGTGCCAATATCTCATGTGTAACTGCTATGCTGAGTATACGGTTTATGCTTTCGTTAAAAGCCTGTCTTACTGCCTCATCTTCGGTTTTTCTTGCCTGTATTCTGAGAAGACTTGCTATAGTCTGAAGATTATTTTTTACTCTGTGGTGTATTTCTTTTATTGCTACTGATTTTAGTATAAGCTCTTTCTCTTTTTCTTTTATTTCAGTAAGATCTTTTATGAAAAGAACCACATTTTTTACATTTTTGGATTCCTTTATCAGATAATAATGTATATTCAGATCCATCTTTGCTATGTGTATGTCTGAACTTCCCGGTATTATCCCGTCGAGTACATCCTTAAAAGCTATATTATTCAAAACTATATTACTAAATTTGGTTCCAAGAATATTATGCTTGTATCCTATTTTTTTATAAATATTTTTAGCCTTGGAATTAGCGTATATAAGTATTCCTTTTTCATTGAAAATAATAATCCCGTCGTTTATGTAATCAATTATTTTCTGCTCCTTTGTCATCTCCATGGAGCTTCTCAGAAGCTCGTTTGTAGCATCATGCAGAAAATTCAGTTCCTTATTCAGTCCGGTATCATTACTCCCTTCTTCCACTATAAGGACACCTATTACCTCTTCCTTTTCATTCTTTATAGGAACAACATTTTGTCTAACCAAAGTATTTTCCTGAGTCAGGGCTTTATAATCCCTCGACGGAAGTCCTGTTTCCAGCGTTCTTAAAACAGCTGGCTCATTCTTTCTATATGCATACTGTCCTACTACACTCTGAGTATAGCTCGAACCTGTTTCAGGATTAGCTTCTGCTACTACTATTGCTGCATCGTTAATTCCTGTAGGGCAGTCTATGAATATATCCGCCTTTAGCAGCTTGCTTAATACTGTCAGTCCTTCGGCTATTTTTTCCAGTTTTCTTATACTTTTGTCCGGCAGAGCAGTGTGTTGTTTACATATAGTTCTAAGCATTAGTTTCCCCCGATAAAATTATAATATCAATTATTTTCCCCATATCACATCTTTTATCCATGCTAAGACTTCTTATGTAGGTATATGCCTCTTTCTCAGTCATCTTATCTCTTTCCATCAGAATACTTTTTGCTATATCCAGTCTTTTTCTGTCTTCCAGTTTTTGATTAGTTTTGATATATTTCTTTTCCAAAGCTTCATATTCTTCCTGCTTACTCAGTATTACCTCAAGGTTCGGCAAAAAAGATTTTTCATCTATAGGCTTTACTATATAACCCGAGACCCCTATGTTTTTGGCTTCTTCTATAAACTCCTGGCTGGAATAAGCGGTAAGCAGCACTGCTCCCCTTGCCAGTTTATCTTTTATGATTATTTTTGAGGCCTTTAACCCGTCTAATATCGGCATTTTAACATCCATTATAACGAAGTCCGGTTTCAGATTTTTGCACTGCTCTATGGCATCAAAGCCGTCTGCTGCCTGACCTATTACATCGTAACCGCCTTCTCTTAATATCTCACAAATGTCCATTCTAGTTATTGGCTCATCATCTACTACTATTACTCTTCTCATTTTTCACCTTTGTCATAATGTATTTTTAAATAGATTATACTCTTAAAATATTAAATTAATATAAAGTTTCCAATAATTCTCTTATTTCATTTCTGTTAAATTTTCTAGGATTATATTCAGTGGCAATATCCTTGTATATAAGGTCGATAATATCTTCCAGATCATTAAAATACTGCTCTTTTGATATTTTCAGATCTTCAAGATTCATTGGAATTCCCATTTTTGCTTTTCTGAGGTCTATTGCTTTGGCTAAGATTTCGGCACCTTCGCCTTCTCTTTTCAAACTAAATTCCAAAGCTTTTGCTATTTCGTCATAAGCTTTACGCGCCCCCTCCACTTTGCTGTTAAACAAAATTACTTTAGGCATTATCACAGCATTTGCCCTTCCGTGAGGTATATGGTACTTAGCACCTATAGCATGTGCAATACTATGGTTTATTCCCAGCGACGAATTGCTGAAAGCAATTCCGGCCATGCATGAAGCCAGCTGCATATTTATTCTTTCTGATTCCAGTTCCGGATTCTCATAGTTGCTTACCAGATCTGTAAAAACAGTTTTTATTGCGCCTAGTGCAAGGCTGCTGGTAAACATATTAGCCTTTAGCGAAACATATGCTTCTACTGCATGTGTGAGAACATCCATCCCTGTATCTGCTATTATCTGCGGCGGCAGTGTTCTAATGAATTCCGGATCCAGTATCGCTATATGCGGGAGCATTTCCTCATCACTAATAGCTATTTTCCTTCCTTCAGAAGTAATTACCGAATAAGTGGTAACCTCTGACCCCGTACCGCTTGTAGTTGGTATTACTATAAATATCTGTTTTTTTGTTTCCTCATTTAGAGCCTGCTTTATTTTGTTGGTAAAATATATTATTCCCTTGCATGCATCTATAGGAGACCCTCCTCCTATAGCTATAATACAGTCAGGGTCAAATTTATTAAGCTCTATCATCCCTTCTATTATTTCTTCATCTGTTGGATCAGGCTTTATATTGGAAAAAATCTTAATTTCCACATTCATTTTATTTAGAATGTCTGTTATATTATTTACTACTTTTAATCTTACCATATTCTCGTCGGTAACGATAAAGACTCTGCTTATATCCAGTTCTTTTAAGCTTTTTAACGAATTTTTCCCGTAATAAATCCTTGGTTTTACCTGAAATAAATCCATTTAACTATCCTCCTTTGTGCATCATGATAGTTAATTAAGGGGTTTTATAATTAACTCATTGACTTTATTTTGTTTATTACTTTCTGTACCATAGAGTCATCTGTTATATTAAAATCTTTTTCAAGAATCTCTTTTATCTTTAATTCCAGACTTTGATTTTCATAAACTATTTCTGCTCCGGCTTCTCTTATCTTATCTCTTGCTCCCGGAGTTATTATCATATCATGAGAGGCAACAAATTTTTTACCGGATATGTATTCAGAAAAATTACCTATGGTTACTAATTTCTTTTTCATATTTTCACCAGTCCTATTCTAAACTATCTATGATTCCCACTATAGTTGCATCTACCGGCGTTTCATTGTCAAAAACGTGTCTTGCAGAACTTCCGCTCACCACTATCACATTATCACCGATTCCTGCCCCTATATAGTCTGCAGCAACTATGCTTTTCACCGAGCTGCCTTCTTTTATTTCCACCACCATAAGCTTCAGACCAGAAAGTTTCGGGTCTTTTCTAGTTGCCCATACATTTCCTATAACTTTTCCAATTAACATAATTTAACCTCTTTCATAAAGTATCTCTATATTATTTTCTTTAATATATTCCATGGCAAGTGGTGTTATTATACTTTTTTTATCTAAAATAAGTACTGCATTTTTTAGATTTCTTTCCCGTAATTTTGATATTGTAATTACACCTTTTAGTACTGTTTTTTCTGTAACAGCTCCGAGTTTATCAATAAGCTCGACTCTTTTTACCACCTGAATTCCGTATTTTACAATAGTGTCCAGATGCCTGTCATAAGTTTCCATCAAAGCCTTCGGCTCTGAATATCTTTTATATTCCAGCCCTTCTTCTACTATATATACGGTCTTTTTTCCCAGCAGACCGCTGATTGCAGGATGAGTCTTCCCGGAAGCTATATCTACCATATCATTAATTCCAAGAGTAGAAATCACCAGAATTTCACCATTTTCCGAAATTTTTATTTTCTTGGATAATTCATCTCTTAAAAGAGAGTCATCACCGCAAAACTTTACTTCGGCCGATTTATCTTCTGCTTTTTTTTCTTCCAGTATTCTTAACAGTTCTTTTTTTATCAGTTCTGTGACTTTGTCTGTATCCATTGGTTCCTCCTACTTTCTATAGATACTTCCCGTTGTCCCACTTTCAAATCCGCAGGCATTTGCCTCGTCATAATCAATGTGCATGCTTAGCTTATATGAATCCTTTACTCTTATCAAAACATCATCAAAGATGAGAGGTCTTCTTCCGTTCACTCTTACTTTTACTATTTCCCCGTCTTTTACGCCGAGTCTGCCTGCATCCTCAGGAGTCATGTGTACATGTCTCTGTGCCACTATTACTCCTTTATCTATCTTTACAAATTTATCTCCCACACCGATTAATATTCCCGGCGTTCCTTCTATTTTTCCGCTCTCTCTGATAACTCCTTTTACCCCTATAGTAGTACAGTCAGTGAGCGATAATTCTATCTGTGTTTCATTTCTGCATGGTCCTAATATTACTACTCCGGAAAATTCTCCTTTTGACCCTATTACTCTGACTCTTTCCTTACAGGCATACTGCCCTGGCTGAGACAGGTCTTTTACCGGAGTCAGTTTATAATCCTCGCCAAACAGATGTTTCATATGCTCTTCTGACAGATGAATGTGTCTTCCTGAAGCTTCTACCATGAATTCATCGCCGGAATCACCGAGCATTTCTTTTATTTTTTCCCTGACAATCTTTTCCAATTCGATTTTATCCATATTGGTCTCCTAGTATTTTGTCTAATGTTCCTGTCAAATAACTAATACCTTATAATGTCAAAATACTTGTACCTGTTCTTACGTATACTCAAAGCTCAGACACTCGATAATATAAGGTGCTGGTATTTTGGCTAATGTTCCTAAATAACTAATACCTTATAATGTCAAAGCTCTTGTACCTGCCTCTATGTATACTTAGTTTAGGTACTCGATAGTATAAGATACTAATATTTTATCTAAAAATATCTCAAATAACTTAAGAATTCCGCCTAAATCTTTTATACCGTCAAAGTACCGGATAAAGTTTATTTATAATCCCCGTTATTTGCTTTTAACATCATTAAGTAGAAAATACTGCTTAATCTGTTCAAAGCTTTCAAAATATCATTGTGCTCTGTTTTACCCTCTTTGTAAAAAGCATCTACTGCTGCTACTTCACATTCTCTTGAGAGTGCTCTCAGACAGTTTATATCTATTACATCTTCTCCGAAATCTGCATTTATCTCAAAAAGATGTCCTGTTTTAAAATATTTCACTGTATTATGTGTAATATCTTTAAGACTGTCTATAGTGTGACCTAATACGTCTCTTTCTATAAATTCCGAATCAGTCATCTCACATATAAAAAGATCCCTTATATATCTGTAAGCCTGTGAAAAATCACTTTCCAGCTTTTTATTTTTCTGATATTTTTTCCAGTATTTTATGGTTTCTGCCTGAAGAATATCAAATTTCCCTCTGAGAACTATCCTCTTATGATTTTTTACCACAAGATAGTTTCCGAAAATCTGTGTCATATATTCCGGTTTTTTTTCAAACAGTGCATCAGTAGTATAACATTTATACTTATAGACCGGCGCAGCTTCTTTGACTATGTTTTCAGACTCTGCAGATACCGCAGGAATTTCACTCCTGCTCTCAGGATCTAGTTTTCTACTGCTTAAGAATTCTCTTGCTGAGGGTGTAAGAATATCTTTTTTATCTATTGTTAAAGTATTCAGCTTTCCCTGTTTTTCCAGTTTTCTTAAAAATTCTTCAGTAATAACAGGCATATTTACCACAACCTATTCTTAAGATAAAAGTTCATTTAAAACTTTTTTTACGATCTGTTCAAGTTCTGCTTCTGCCCCTGACTGACATTCACAGCTGCTTCCCCCGCTGTTTCTCAAATCGCATAATTCTTTTGTCCCGTATGCCGCCCTTCTGATATTCATCAGATTCAGAGGTGATATATTATCCGAAGTAGAACTTCCTCCCACTGCTCCGCATCCAAGTGTAAATGCCGGTGCGAGATTAGTAGTTGCTCCCACTCCTCCAAGAGCTGCCGCTGTATTAACAAGAAGTCTTGAAACAGGTTTTTTCAGTGCAAATTCCCTGATTACATTATCATTTTCCGAATGAATTGTCATAGTATGCCCGACTCCTTCATTCTGTAATATTTCTATACATCTTTCACAAGCAGTTTCCCAGTTTTCCTCTGTATAAAATCCTAATACAGGGCAAAGCTTTTCTCTTGAGTAAGGATTAGCATGCGAAACTTCTCTTTCCTCAGAAATAAGTACTCTTGTATCTGAAGGAACAGATACTCCAGCCATTTCAGCTATATAAACAGCTGTTTTCCCTACGATCTTAGGACTCATTGTTCCATTTGCCCTCATAAGAATGCTTCCTACTTTGTCGCTTTCTTCTCTGTTCAAAAAGTAAGCACCCTGTTTTTTCAGTTCGGCTATTACATCGTTTCTGATAATGCTTTCAGTAACAATTGACTGTTCAGAGGCACATATTACCCCGTTATCAAAAGTTTTACTGTCCAGTATTCTTTTTACTGCCAGCTTTACATCCGCACTTCTTTCTATAAATGCAGGTCCGTTACCTGGTCCCACACCTATTGCAGGTGTTCCTGAACTGTATGCAGCCTTTACCATTGCTTCTCCGCCTGTAGCAAGAATAAGCGATGTATCCTTATGTTTCATAAGCTCGTTTGTAGCCTGTAATGTAGGTGTTTTTATTACACCTATAAGACCTTTAGGCGCTCCCATTCTTTCGGCAGCTTCTATTAATATTTCTGCTGTTCTTATGATACATTCTTTTGCATTCGGATGCGGGCTTATTACTACAGCATTTCCTGCTTTCAGGGATATCATAACTTTGTATATTACTGTAGAAGTAGGGTTAGTTGAAGGAATAAGCGCCGCTATAATTCCCATAGGAACCCCTATTTCTATTATTTTTGCATTCTTATCCTCATTTATGATTCCCGTAGTTTTCATATCTTTTATATAATCATATACACCTTGTGCAGCAAGACGGTTCTTTAATACTTTATCTTCCCATTTACCAAAACCGGTTTCCTGATTTGCCATTTTGGCAAGCTCTACCTCGTGCTTTGTGGCTTCTATGCTCATTTCCTTTACTATTGCATCTATCTGTTCCTGAGTAAAAGTCGAATATATGCTTTGAGCTTTTTTAGCTTCTTTCAGCAAATCACGTACTTCCTGTATTGATAGTAAATCCTTATCCATACTTCTCCCTTCTAAGAAACCTCTTTTATTATTCTGCTGTTACTTTTGCCTTTGGCAATATAGCTTCTATCTCTCCGTGCGGTCTTGGGATTACATGAATAGATACTAATTCCCCGACTCTTTCTGCTGCTGCTGCTCCTGCATCAGTTGCAGCTTTTACTGCTCCTACGTCGCCTCTTACCATTACAGTTACAAGACCTCCGCCTATGTGCTCTTTTCCTATCAAAGTAACATTTGCTGCTTTTACCATTGCATCTGCTGCCTCTATTGCTGCTACTAATCCTTTAGTCTCTATCATTCCCAATGCATTTAAAACTGCCATTGTTCTACCTCCTATTTTTCTCTCTTGTTTTTCTTAAGTGTTTCCACAAGTTTTTTCTTATTCATTGCTTTTACCTGATTCCATGTAAGGTGTGAGTTCAATTCTTTCACTATTCCTCTCAAATCAGTGACTTTCATATTTTCATAATCTGTATTGTTATTTGTTTGTTTTGTATTTATTTCTTCTTCTGTCACAGTAATTTTTTCCTGTGTTTCATACGGTTCCCCGTCTGAATCGTTTCTTTTTACTGTTTCTGTTATTATTTTTGCTTCTTCATCATTTTCCAGCTCAGAAAATTCCGGACTTTTTATTACCTCGTCATAAAGAGGTATATCTCCTTCTGCAGTAGGAATATCAGCCTTTATGATCTCTTCCAGTGCATCCAGTTCTTCTATACTCTCTTCCTCTTTTTCCATTTCATTCTGAAGTAATTCTTCCTCAGAAATTTCTTTCTCTGTTTTACCGTTTTTATTATTGTCCGAAATGAAAGTATCGCCTTTTAGTATCTTTTTCGTTTCGTCATCCACTCTTGCTATTACATTTTTGCTTATAAAGTTTCCGAGCTTTCTGGCACTTTCACTTCCGGCCTCTACCGCTGCAGTAACTGCCGCCACATCTCCGGCTAATTCCACGGTAACTATACCGCCTTTTACTATGTAGCAGTTAGTAAATACTACATTAGCTGCTTTCAATGCTGCATCCGCCGCTTCAATTGCCGTTAACAGACCCATAGTTTCTATATACCCGTATGAATCCATTTGATTATCACCCTCTGTCTTCATTCCCAAATAAATATTATTTAGTTAAGAACATGTATTTTTGCCCCTATGAACTTGTTTCATCATCGAGATATTCATACAGGGCTGATATTCCTTCATTACTGTATGAGCTGATCACGAATGTTTCCTCTGCACCTGCATCCGCAAGAATCTCCTTTGCTTTCTCCACATCTCCCCCAAGGTCTGCTTTGGAAATTATTCCTATTACAGGCTTTGTAAATGCAGACGAAAAGTTGGGAGGGAAAACACTTCTTTCATCATTCAGGGCGTGTACCATTCCTATTACATCACAGTCATAGGAACTAATAATAAGTGCCTTATACAATGCCCTGTTTTCCATGTATTCGCCGGGCGTGTCCAGCATGTTGTCATAATACCCGAGCATCTGTGTCTTCTCATACTTGAATGCCTGTCCGTTTAATCTCTGTACAAGAGTTGTTTTTCCGCATTCAGTTCTTCCTATTAAAAGTATACGCTTCAAATTATCACGACCTTGTTATTTCGGTAATACTAAATCTGAGAGTATTTTGAAAGTAACCAACTACCTCGCTTACTGCTGATTCGATACTGGACACGTCTCCGCTGATTACCACCGAGCCTGTAAATCTGTCCACGAAGCCTATTTCTACAGCAGCATTTTTAGTAGCTATATCTGCGGCAATAATAGCAGCTTCTCCTGGTGTAATAGTAAGAATCCCTATGGCATTTACTTTACTTCCGTCAAGACCGATTTTTTTGGCAAGTTCCTTTTGCGGGCTTGCTATTATATGTGCGAGAGTAAGCTGTCGTCCGGGCACATATTCCTGTATCATCCTTTGTTTTTTTTCATCCATATCCTAACCTCATTATTGGTTTTTTCCAAAAAGTTACACTGTCAGAGAATATTACTTAGGTAAAATAGCTTCTATTTCTCCGTGTGGTCTTGGAATTACATGAACAGAAACCAGTTCTCCCACTCTTTCAGCCGCTGCTGCTCCTGCATCAGTTGCCGCTTTTACTGCTCCTACATCTCCTCTTACCATTACTGTTACAAGACCTCCTCCTATATGCTCCTTACCGATCAAAGTAACATTTGCTGCCTTTACCATTGCATCTGCTGCTTCTATTGACGCAACCAGACCTTTTGTTTCAATCATTCCCAATGCATTCATTGTAGACATAGTTCTTCCTCCTAAGATATTTTTTATTTTTTTACTTGAGTCCTATTTATAATTTTTTTGAAAACTACATAAAAATAAAAAGGAACTCAAAAAACATATAGTTTTTGAGCCCCTTTGCTCTATTAAATTAACTATTTTTCATTTCTAAAATTCAAAAGGTTATCCGAAAAAATAAGTATAACTTGATTATGTCCTGTAATTTTGCAGATTTTTCAAACAGCCACACATTATTTTTTTTCTAACTCCATTGTCAGAAATCCCTAACCTACAAGATAATTTTAACTCATTTTCTATAAATGTCAACACTTTTATTTTTAATTTCAAGTTAAAACCATCCGGAAGCCGGATTTCAAAGGGGCAAATTCATTCAAAACTTTATGTCCTGTTACACCCAAAAGAGAAAATCATCTTTTATTTGGGAAGTATCATTTCTATTTCTCCATGCGGTCTTGCAATTACATGTACAGAAACCAGTTCTCCTACTCTCTCGGCTGCTGCCGCTCCGGCATCTGTAGCTGCTTTTACTGCTCCTACATCTCCTCTCACCATTACTGTTACGAGTCCTCCGCCTATATACTCTTTTCCTATCAAAGTAACATTTGCGGCTTTTACCATTGCATCTGCTGCTTCTATTGCTGCTACCAGTCCTTTTGTCTCTATCATTCCCAATGCACTTAATTCTGCCATATTTTACCTCCCAGATTATTTATCTTATGGAAAAACTTCCTCCTAGTACACATCTTCTTTTTCTTGTAAAATTTCTTGCACTTGTCAGCCCTTCTCCTGTAGGTCCCGCTATTGTGAAAGTGGTGTAGCCTTCTCCCTGAAATCCGAGAGCTGCGTATGACGGAGCATTTTTCACAAAAATCGTTGTCTGCATTTCACTTGCGGCAATACTCAGCCTTGTTACATTCTGTGAATGCATGACTGCTGTATGCTTCAATCCGTGTTCTGTAAGAATTGCATTTTTCAGTGCTTCTTCAAAATTTTTCTGCCTCACTACTGCCAGTACAGGCATCATAAGCTCCTTTTGAACGAACATATGGTTTATATCTGTTTCAAGTGTTATCAGTGCCGGATCGAAGCTACATTTGATACCAGATTTTTCCAATATAAAGCCGGCGTCTTTTCCTATGAATTCTTTGTTTACCATGCCATTTTTACATACGGTGTCTTCAAGCTTCTTTATGTCCTCTTTATCTGTAATATGAAATGCTCCTGCTTTCTCCATATTAAATATCAGATAGTCAGCGACACTTTCCAATACCAGTACTTCTTTTTCGGCTATGCAGGGAAGGTTATTATCAAATCCCGCACCGCTTACTATGTCCTTTGCAGCCTTTTCTATATCTGCTGTTTCATCTACAATAACCGGAGGATTTCCAGCCCCTGCTCCTATTACTTTTTTCCCGCTTTTCAAAGCTAGTTTTACTATTTCTGTTCCGCCTGTTATTACAAGCATATTTATTTTTTCATGTGAAAATAATGTATCCACATTTTCTTTTTTTGCTTCTGAGGCTGAGGTCACGAGATTTTCAGGTCCGCCTGCATCTGTTATTATTCCGTTCAGTTTTTTTATAAGCCACAGACATATATTCTTTGCTGACGGATGCGGGCAGAAAACTATGCTGTTTCCTCCTGCAAGAGCTCCTATCGTATTATTTATTATAGTTTCTGTAGGATTGGTAACCGGAGTCACAGAACCGAGAACCCCAAAAGCTGAAAGCTCCACCAGCGTAAGACCGTCATCACCTGTAAATACTTCTGTTCCAAGATCTTCTACTCCCGGTGTTTTTTCAATGGCAAGTTTATTTTTTAATATTTTATCCTTTATTCTTCCCATTTTTGTTTCAGCTACGGTTTTTTCCGCCATTTCCTCAGTATACTCCAAAAGCTCTTTTCTTATATTGCTTATAATATTTCTTCTTTCCTCAAGACTACGGCTGTTGTATGTCTGCTGTGCTTCATAAGCCTTATCTACTGCTGTTTCTATATTCGTAAAAATTCCGTGTCCGCAGGAATTTTCCTTATTTGTAATATTTATATCCTTTTCATTTTTTACATCATTTATAACTTTTTTTATTATATCTTCTAATTGTAAACCATCCAACATTAATGCCTCCTTTTTATCCAAACACAGCATTAACTGCATACTCTGCTATTTTTATGTCTTCTTCCGAAGTACCCCCGCTTACACCCAAAGCACCCAGAAATATTCCGTTGCTTCTCACAGGAAGTCCGCCTCCGAAAGCGGCTATTTTCCCCTCCATCGTTTCCACAAGCTTGTCAAAACCGCCTTTTAATACTTCTGATGACGGAATTCTCAAGGCTGCGCTGGTATAAGCTTTTTTGGGTGCTACCTCTATAGCTGCCAGCACGGAATCGTCCATCCTGTTAAAGAGTATCATATTCCCATGGATGTCCATAACTGCTACTGCTACATTTACACCCATCTCTCCGGCTTTTTTTACTGCTGCATCTGCGAGCCTTTTTGCAGTATCGAGATTTAGACCGGAAACATTTGCTTTACTGTTTTTATTCAGTTCTTCTTTTACCTTTGTCTTTATTTTCTTAATTAGTTCCTCGTATTCTTTTTCAGGATACATTTTTCCACCCCGGTCTTCTTAAGAATTTTTATTTAAAAGGAATTCCTTTTATAAGTCTTGCAGCATTACTCCCGTAAATTCTCAGCTTCTCTTTCTCTAACCCGTCCAGACTCAAAATAAATAACGGTTTATCTATCCTAAGCCTTGAAAAATGGATAACTGCTTCTTCTTTATCCACGGCTATCCCCACTGATAATCTGGAAGCCTGTGAAATTTCAAATGCTTTTTCTTTTATATTATAAAAATTTTCCTCTGTTATTTCATATGGAATTCCTTCTTCTTCAATCCCGTATGTTATTTCTTTTATATATTCGGAATTTCTGTCTAAAACAGATATTTTTATTGCCGGTATATCTGCTCTCATTTATTTCACCCTGCCCTTATTCGCGATATCAAGTATCAGACCTGTGGCTACTGCATTTCTCGGTCCTTCAGTTTCTCTTATATTCCCTCTTCCTGCTACTATGGAATACTTTGCCAGTCTGTCAGTTACCAGCTCGGGTATTTCAAAATCAAGTGCAGAACCTCCCACCATTATCACAAAAGGTATATCTCTTATGTTTCCTGTAGGACTCACGAATTCTAAAGCTCTGATTGCATTTTTCACAAATACCCTCTCTTTTGCGCTCCTTCTTACGGCCTTTATTTTCTCAAGAGAATGTTCTCCCGGCACAGGAAGCATTCCGTCTTCTTTTAGAACCACAACTCTTGCAAAAACTTCCGGCTTCAATGCTTCTTTAAAAAACTGTACCGTACCGTCCTCATGTCTTATATGGAAAAGGCTTTCCGCCTTTGCAAGGGGATAAATCTTTATATCCTCTGCAAGTCCGGAATCTGCAAGTCCCAGTTCAGAATTAATAAGCATGGTTACCATATTTCCAGCTCCTGCAAGATGCACAGAAAAAATTCTTCCCTGTCTGTCGATAATAGACGCATCTGTAGAACCTGCCCCCATATCCACAATGGCAAGGGGACTGTCTGTTCCCGGAGTAGTAAGAGCACCCATTATGGCCATATTAGCTTCTACTCCGCCTATTTCTACTTTTACTCCCATCTCTTTTTCCAGCTCCTCAGCTATAATCTGCATCTGCAGTCTGTCTGATTTTACCATTGAAGCTATTCCTACAGCATTTTCCATGGAGAATTCATTGGCAAGACCTCCTTTTATATTCACCGGAACAAAGGTGTCCACTGCCAGAAGATCCTGAATATAGATATCAGAGGGAAGTTTTTTAGTGAGAGAGGCCATAGTCTGCCGTACTTTTTCCAGCATTCCGCCTACATTCGTTCCGGGCTCGCCTCTTACGTCGGTAACACACTGAACACTCTCCACCCCTGTCATTATCCTCTCTGCTCCTTCTTCTATTCCTGCCTTTACAGTCTTATTTTCCCCGATTATTTCTATTGACCCGGCCGGAATAACTCTTTCCTTTACATCACCCTTCGGAGTTTTTATTACTACAGCTGATCTGTTCCCCATAAGTGCTCTGGATACAGGTACTATTTTTTTTGTTTCTTCCGGGGTCAGACCGAAAACTGTTGCTATACCGTAAGGATTCGAAAGATTTTCTATTACTTTCCCCTGTTCTGCCACTTCCACGGCACATTTCATGCCCAGAGGTATTTTATCTATCATAGCCACTTCATCTATAATCGGTATATTAAAATCCAGCCTGTTGCTGACAAGTACCGCATCATCTCTCTGCATAATAGCAGCACAGATTTTTATTCCGTTTTTTGCTGCTCTATTAAGAGTCTTTGCTACTTCTTCGAAATCATTTTCTTTTGTCACTATCACTACCAAATCTTCATTGGCATTCTGCTTCAATATATCCTCAAACATAACCGTGATTCCCGAGCTCAGCCCTATTCCTCCCGGTGTTTTGGGATTATGCCCAATCATTGTGGATTCTGTAATGATAGTTTCCGTGATAGTTTCCATAGCAACATCTCCTATTACGGGAGCAGCTTCATTTATCCTTATCAGACTGAGATCCTTGTATGTAAGTCCTGATTTCTGAAGTACTTTTTGCAGAGCTCCGAATATTCCGTGTTTATTTTGCAGGGTTCCTTTTATACCGGTGGTTAATACAAAAGCACTTGATAAAAACTTTACGGCATTATCTTCCGAGATTTCTGCCAAAGCTACTTCTGTAGTTGAATTTCCCACATCTATCCCTGCTATATACTTCATAATGCCTCCTAAATAATTTTAGCTTGATAATTTTTTACTGCATAATACTTATGTCTGTTTTTCAAAAGCCTTTACAGCAGTATGCTCTGCATATAAATCAAAATAGCTGCTAATCATCGCTTCTTAATTTTTTTCTCTTTTCATAAACCTCTGCGGCTTCTCTTACCAATGCTGCATTTATCAATGCCTCGTATTTATTCTCAAGCTCGTCTGCTATCTGTAAAAGCTCGGCTTTAGTAGATCTAAACGGTCTTAATGAATTATATATCTGTAATATTCTGTCATCCGGTATCGTAGTCAGCTCTGCTGCTCTTCTAAAATTCCTTGCTATGGAAGATCTTCCGGCATCTTCTGCTACCTGTGCCTGAAGCTCCAGCGTATCAGCTGTTATATTCAGATCTTCTATAGTAATTTTACCGTTCATGACGTTTTCCAGCGTTATATCATCAAGTGTTTTATTTGTAGGTGTTCTTACCAGATCCGGTCTTCTGGATCCAAGCGGATAAGATGAGACTCCTATTTTCCCGCTGCTGTCTTTTTTACTGCTGTCATGCTTTTCTATATTATTAAGTATTTCCTTTACCATATTTTTTATCATTACTTCATCCATAAACTATCCTCCATCAAGAAAATATAGCTTCTAATTCCACAGGTTTAGAAAGCGGAATAACATGCTCTGTTTCTTTTATATGTAATATTGCAGCTAAGGCCTGATATTTTGGTCTTACCATCTGGTCATTCCGCACAGGAACCGGATTAGGCGTTTCACCTTTGGCATATTTAGCAGCATTTTTTCCTATTGCCCTGTATGTTTCGAGATCCAAAAGAGGACACTGAGGAAAAAGCTCAAGATTACTTAAAGGCATAAGGTCAGCCTGATGTATTACCGCTGTCCCTTTTGACTGTATCCCTATTCCTATTTTAGAGCCGCTCAGCTTCGCAGCATCATGTGCTATAAAGCAAACGTCAGATGTACGTGTAACTCTTATTATTCTGAATTTTAACCCTTCTTCTTCTATCCCTGCAATTATCTCTCTTAATACCTTATAAAGCGGAACATGCATAATAGTTTCCGTCTGTGATTCCCCAAATGCAGGAGCTATTCCTATAACTACTTCATCCGATCTTGTCCCCTGTTTTGCCTGTCCGTTCTCATTCAGCTTTAATCTGTTATCGCTGCTGCTTCCCTGTCCGAAACTGATTTTCCCGTCAGAAGTGCATCCGCAGTTTCCTTTTTCATTCTGAATTTCCTTTATTACGCCGGCAATTATATCTTTTAACTGTTTCTCATCAATATTCATACATTTCCTCCTTCATGGACTATATTGAATCAGGTTTTATTGCATTTGGAATATCTTTTATCTCATTCCAACGCTCTTCGCTTATTCTGTACCCGGTTCCCGGTCCGGAATAGTCATTCAGATCATTCACGGCACTTATTACTTCAAAATCCTTGTTTATAATTGCCGATGTATGAAGATAATCTCCGGAAACTCTCTGTTTCAGCATATTCAGCACATTTTGTGCTACATCCAGATATCCGTTTTTATGAAGAGCTTTTACTACATCCACTCCGGTTATACCTCTTGTCAGCATTTCTCCCGCTGCTTTCAGATCTTCCACCACATTTCTGTCAGGCATATCCTTGCTTCCATGTGCATAGGTAGCTGCTGTTACCTCTTCATCAGTAATTTCTGGAAGACCCAGTTCTCTGAATACAGCCTGAAGCACTCTTGCAGCCTTATTTCTGATTGCCACAATTTCGTCTTCCACTACAGGACGAAGACCCCCGTCTACTTTCAGATCTCTTTGTATAATATTATAGTCATCAAAATCCTCAGCATCAAAATTTGACCCGGCAAACATATTATCGTAATTAGGTGTTGCACTGTATCCCGAAAAGATAAAATCTGTCCCTGGAACCATCTGCATAAGCATTCTCGCAGTTCTTCTTATATCCGAATGTGAGAAAGTCTGGTCATTCCCGGAAGCTACTTCCAGATCAAGCATTGTTGTTATAAGGTTTTCTGCAAGTACGGCACGTATCCCCGAAGGTACTGCCCCGGGTATCCCGATACAGCTTATGGAACCGTTCTGCAGTCCCTGTACCCCTGCACCTTTTGTTATATATATACATCTTGCCTCAAGATAAAGCATTGACTTTCCTTCAGCATACCCCATCTGAACCTCTGAACCTGTCCCGGAAGTAAATCTCATTTTTAATCCTCTTGATGCATACGCAGATGCCAGAAATGACTTCGACCACGGAGTGTCGTCACCGTCTGTAAAGACATCTTCTGTTCCGTAAACAGAAATTGTCTCTGCATATGAAGTAAGTCCTCTCATTCCCAGAAGAAGTTCCGTTGCTTCTTCAAGGGCACACTGTGTGAGAATTCCTCCTCTTCCCACCTGAGAACCTATAAGCAGTCCAAGAGCATTAAAAGGAGCGTATCTTGCTATTCCCACTGTAGTTTCTTCCTCAGCAAATCCTCTTACTGCTGCTTCTGCTGCTTCTGCAGCAATCTGAACGGGATTATCCTTTACACTGGTAACATGACACTGATTTGCCGGTGTTTTTCTGGCACGCATTTTTTGAAGCGCCATCATCATTTCCAGTACATTCATATGTCCCAAAACTTCTACTATTTTCCCCGGAGTCATGGCAGTAGTTATCTCTATCAGCTTAGTACGGGGTACATTAGGGTCACAAAGCATGTTTGCCAGCTTCTGTGAATCCATTTTCATTACTTCCTCTGCTTTTTCTATATTAATCGAATATTTTGCTATAAACATATCTATCGAATCAAAATCTTCTTTTCTTTTACCGTCCAGCTCTACTATTTCGCCATTTTGCACCTTTACTCCGGGCTTGGGATCATTTGGTCCGTTCATAGCGATAAATCCTACCTCCGGCCATTCAGCAACGAATCCATCCTGATTTACCGGTCTGTTTCTTAGGACTTCAAATCTTTTTGACTTCATAATCTATATTCCTCCTCGTTATTCCTAATGTCAAAATATTTATATCTGTTCCTGATTATCATTTCCGTTTATGATCAGACACATCAGATATACGGCTTTGTATCGCTTACAGGCTCTGCTCCGAGCTGTGCCAAAAGCTTTAACCCGATCTCTCTTGCTGATATTATCGCTTGCTTTACAGCTCCGGAATCTCCGCTGATGCTTAGAATTACCTCATTACTGTAGCTTGTACCGTGACCAGGCGAAGAGTATCCCACTACATCTACTGTGGCAGCTTTGACAGCATTATCCGCCATTACTACACCTATAGCAGCAGGACTTCCTACTGTTATTCCAAATGCCTTTCCTACTGGTGCGCCGAATGCCTTTGCCACTGCATGGCTTGCTCTTGCTGTATACTGAAATTCCAGATGTCCTGCTTCATTTCCGTATACATCTCCAAAGGTACGTTCCAGTTCCCCAAGACACACTTCCACCGCTCTTCTCACATCAGATACATCATCTGCCCCGAAAATAATCAGGTTTCCGTGTCCGCCTCCTCCTTTGGTATCTCTCGGCAATTCTATGCTCACTATTTCGGCATTCGTTGCCTTTACTGCTTCGTCTGCAGCAAAAATATGAGGTCCGGCTCCTGTTCTTGCCCCTACTATCCCGATTGAACGGTATTTAGTTTCGACATTCATGGCTTTCCTTACCTCATCATCTACATTAGCTATTACCAATCCTATGGTATCGCCTCTGGCAACACCTACAAATTCGGTTACTCCTATTCCTGCCATTATTCCACCTCTCTATATTATTATTTATTAAATAACAACTAAAATTACAGTGTTTCTAATGTGGTACAAGATTACTAATTTTCTTATTTACATAGTAAAAAATTTCTAAATACGATATGTTTTGATATTACTTGAAATTGAATTGAAAATTGTTAAACAAATTATAAAAAATGTTTTATTACTTAGTTTTAGTTTACCATAATTTATGATTTTGTCAATATATTTTGTTAATCTTAATTAGTGAAAAATTTATTTTAAAAATCATTTTTTTGCACAAAGTTGCAACGCTTATTTCGTACAATTGCATTTATTTATAGCCTGTTTTTCTTTATTTGTCAAATTATTTTTTCCCCGGCCTGCTTCTGTTATTGTGTTTACTGATACTAAACAGAAAATAACTGGACAAAAAGCAACCAATATATTAGACTGATATAGTAATGCAGTACCGGACTGAATGCAGATCAGTATTAATTTTAATTTTGGGAGGCTGTCTTGGAATATATAACTTTTACTTTTGAAAATGAAACTTACTGGCTGGAATTAGATGAGGAAAAATATGCTTTAAGACAGATTATTCTGTCAGCAGACGGTTTTGCCGGTATTTCCTGCAGAGATGACTGTCTTGCGGAAGGAATAATTCTTACAGATGAAATTGATGAAAATATTTTACCCATAGATAATGATGAATTTGAAAAAATATGGAATATATACTCTTTTCCATATTTAAATGTCTGGAATGAGGAAAAGAAAAAATATCCTGTAGGAAGTCAAGTAAAAGGATTTATCAAATATTTTTATCCGCAGGGCATAATAACGGAGATTGACAAAATACAGGGAGTTTCTGATTATGATACATGCAGAAAAAACAGCAGTCCTAAAACTCTCTATCCCGGACATAAAATTCTTGGAACTGTCTCCGGTTATGACGAAAAAAATATGCGGCTGATTATTTCAGACAGTATTGCTTTTGAATAGCTGCTGATTTTTTTATAACCCCGGAATTTTAGAACTTAAAAAAGAGCTTCCTGCAGAAATCTCAGAAAAGCTCTTTTTATTTATTAAAAATTCTGTTTATTAATTCCTCTATATTCTCAAAGCAATTAATATAACTGATTTTTGGTCTTTCTAAAACCAGTATTTCTGTGTCTGTTTCAATACATGCTTCTATTTTCTCTGCTTCCCCGCCTGTTTCACCGCTCTCCTTGGTTATTAAAGCTTTTATTTTATAATCCTCCAGAATAACTTTATTAAGGTTCTTACTGAAAGGCCCCTGCACAGCTATTATTTTACCCGGAAGAAAGCCCAGATTTTCTGCTTTTGCTACTGAAGAAACCGTAGGCAGTATTCTTATATAGAGATTATTTTCCTCGCTGACAGACTTTATATCTGCAAGATTATTACTTCCGAGAGTACTTAATATGTTTTCATTCTTATAAGCTGTTTTTATATATCTTACTATTTCATCCAGCGAAGAAAATCTTTTCGCCCCTTTATAATCCAGCATTTTTCTCTCAAATCTGAAATATGAAGCTCCGGTATCTTCTGCTACTTTCATTACATTTCTGCTCACATTTGCAGCATACGGATGGCTTGCATCTACTATAACATCTATATTTTTTTCAGCTATAAGCTTTTTCATATCCTCATACTCCAGCTTCTTATCAGTCACTTCAATTCTGCCGTCATTAAAAAGCTTACCTCCGTATTCCGTGGCAGTACTTGCCAAAAGCCTGTCAATCCCCTTCATAAGAAGCTTATCAGCAATGACTCTTGCATCTTTAGTCCCCGCCACCAGCCAGATCATTTTTTTTCCTCTCTAAGCCATCCTGCTATGTCTTTTGCATAATATGTAATTATAATACCTGCCCCTGCCCTCTTCATAGCATATATCTTTTCCATTACCACGCCTTTTTCATCTATCCAGCCGTTTTGTGCCGCTGCCTTTACCATTGAATACTCACCGCTCACGCTGTATGCCACTATAGGAACATTACATTCTCTTTTTATTTTTGCGATTAAATCAAGATATGCCAGAGCAGGCTTTACTATTATCATATCTGCCCCCTGCTTTATATCCTCGTAGGCTTCGCTTAACACGTCAAATTCTGCCCTGTAATCCATCTGATAGGATTTTCTGTCACCAAATTTCGGCGCTGAATCTGCTGCATCTCTGAACGGTCCGTAAAAAGCCGATGAAAACTTTACTGCATAAGACATTACAGGTATATTTTCAAAACCGTTTTTATCCAGCTCTTCTCTTAATTTCTCTATTCTTCCGTCCATCATATCCGAAGGAGCTATGATATCCGCACCTGCTTTAGCATGAGAAACTGCTGTTTTCCCCAGAAGCTCCAGTGTTACATCATTTAATACATAACCATTTTCGTCCAGTATTCCGCAATGCCCGTGATCTGTATACTCACAGTTGCATACATCTGTTATTACAAGAAAATCAGGATATTCTTTTTTTATATACCTTACAGCCTCCTGCACTATTCCATGCTCATTATATGCTTCACTTGCAGTATTATCCTTATGCTTTGGAATTCCGAAAAGGAGAAGCGTCTTTATTCCCAAAGACTGTACCTCGTCAAGCTCCTCTTTCAGCCTGTCCACAGAATATCTGTATATACCGGGCATAGAAGGAATCTCACTTTTTATATCAGTTCCTTCTTCTATAAACAGCGGATATACAAGGTCATCTGTATCCAGATACACATCTCTTACCAGATTTCTCATATTTTTATTTACTCTGAGTCTTCTGTGTCTTTTAAACATATTTGTTCACCCTCTTAAATTAGTATCATGTCTTATTACTGCTTAATATTTTCTCTGCCGGTCAGGAACTCTGAACCATATTTCTTCCGCAGTACTGCAATACCCTGAAACTCGTATTTTCCATGAGGTCTTTTTCATTCAGCTCATTTATGTCTTTATTATCAATATAATTAAAGAAAAGCTTCAGTATCGTCCCGTGTGATACTACCAGTACATTTCCATTTCTTACGGACTTTTCTATTTTTTTTACTCCCGAGACAAATCTTCTCAGTGCATGCTCCAGACTTTCTGCATTTATCTCTTTGCTGTTATAATTTTTTATATCATTAAAATAAAATTCTGCCTGTACAGGGTATTTTCTGTATATTTCCTTGATTTCCATTCCCTGCCAGTCTCCGAAATTTTTTTCATTGAATTCTTTCATGCGCTTTATTCTGTATCTGCCGTTACTTAATATCAAAGCTGTTTCATATGCTCTTCCCAGCTCACTGCTGTAGACTTCGTCAAATTTTATCTGTCCAAGATTTTCCGCAAGCTTTTGTATATCTTCTATTCCCTTGAGTGTCAGAGGCGAGTCCAGTTCACCCTGAATTTTTTCCTCTTTGTTCCAAAGAGTTTCACCATGTCTCACAAAGTATATGTTCAGCTGTTTGTCTTTACACATCAGGATATAACCTCACATCTTTTGTAATTTTGCAGGCTGCTTCCACAAACGGAAACATCAGTACCGCACCGCTGCCTTCCCCGAGCTTCATATTCATGAGAAATACAGGCTCGAGATCCATTTCTTTCATCAGCCACTTCATTCCCGGTTCTTCGCTCAAATGAGAAGGAATCATATAATCTCTTGAATTTTCTGCAAGCTTATAAGCAAGAAGAGCCGATACCCCCGATATCAATCCGTCTATTACTACCGGAATCCTGTTTTTGGCACATCCGAGAAATGCTCCGGTCATAGCTGCAATATCGAGTCCGCCCACCTTTGCCAGTACATCAAGAGGATCTGCTTTATCAGGATCATTTATTTTTATTGATTCTTTTACTACATTTTTTTTATGCTCCAGTGTCTGATCATTTATTCCGCTCCCTCTACCGACTATTTCCTCAAGAGGTATATCTGTAAGTACATTTAATACCGCACTGCTTGTCGTTGTATTTCCTATACCCATTTCGCCAAGTGCAAAAAGATTATACCCTTTTTCTGCCAGCTCATCAACTATTTCTATACCTGTTTCTATGGCCTTTACTGCTTCTTCCCTTGTCATTGCACTTTCGCGTCTTATATTTCTTGTACCGTTCTTCATAATTTTTCTGTTAATTATTCCAAAAAAATCTTTTTCAGAATCAATTCCCAAGTCTACTACCTTTACATCAGCCCCGAACGAAGCCGCCAGAGAATTAACAGAAGAATTACCGCTCAGCATTGCTTCTACCACATATTGGGTTATTACTCTCTTGGAAGCACTTACTTTTTCAGCCTCCACACCGTTATCAGCAGCCATAACCAAGACTATTTTTTTATCCGGAGTGTAATTCTCCTTTATTCCTTCCAGCTGTATTGCCAGATCTTCCATTTTTCCCAGACCTCTCGGGGTTTTTAGCAGGGAATTCAGTTCTTTTTCTTTGCTGCTCATACTTTCCCTGTTGATTTTCTCTATACCTTCTATGGTTTTCTTTAATATCTCCATATATGCCTCCTGTTTTTTCCGGCTTATTTCTGTATTAACAAAGATGTAAATCAGAAAGTCGTAAATTTATAATTTTTCAGAGGCGGGGGGACGTTGGTAATACAGTATTTTTACGTACAGTTTCTGACATCAATACAACTAGAGTCCTTATCCGCATTATATCTTAACCGGATAAAAAATAATAAAACTGTTCTTCGTAAAATATATTACCAACGCTCCCCGACCTCTGTCTTTCCATAGTTACAATCTGATTAAATATTTACTGTCTGTTTCCTTATATAAAAAATTACTTTTGTTACTGACCGGATACATATAAAACATACTAACGGCCTGAATTCTGATTTATCGCAATAAAGCTTTTTTCCACTCCTGCAATAAGTTTTTCAAAATCCTCATCATTATGTGCCCATGAAATAAAATGTGCCTCATATTTTGAAGGAGGAACTATTATTCCATCCTCAAGCATTGAAGAAAAATAAGTATTATATGCCTTATCATCTGTAGCCATTGCATCTTCAAGGTTTTCTACCTTTTTATCAGAGAAAAATATCGTATAAAGACTTCCTAGATGATTTACAGCAGCTTTTATATTATACTTTTCTATAAGTTCTTCTATTCTTAACACAAGTTCCCTTGTTCTTTTTTCCAGAGTATTATAAATCTCCCTGTTTTCTTTCAGTATATTTATAGTTTCAAGCCCTGCACTTACAGAAACAGGATTTCCTGACAAAGTTCCCGCATGATACACATTTCCCACAGGAGCCACCATATCCATTATCTCTTTTTTCCCGCCGAATGCCCCTACCGGGAAGCCTCCGCCTATGATTTTACCAAGTATCGTCAGATCAGGAGTAATATTAAATAATTCCTGTGCTCCTCCCAGCGATACTCTGAAACCGCTTATTACCTCATCAAAAATCAAAACTATATTTTTTTCCGTACATTTTTCTCTTAATAACTTCAGAAAACTTTCTTCCGGTATTATCAGTCCCATATTAGCCGGCACCGGCTCAAGAATAATGCAAGCGGCATCTTCTTCTAAATCCAGCATTTCAATAAGCTTTTCACTGTTACCGAAAGGAAGTGTTATAGTATCTTTCATAACGCCCTCTGTTATCCCGTTGCTGTCCTGATGACCAAAAGTCAGGAGCCCCGAGCCTGCTTTTACCATCAGAGAATCCGAATGCCCGTGATAGCAGCCTTCGAATTTTATTATCTTATTTTTTCGGGTATATGCCCGTGCAAGACGTACTGCTGCCATTGCAGCTTCTGTTCCTGACGTAGTCAGTCTTACTTTATCTATTGACGGATAACATTCTTTTATAAGTTCGGCAAGCTCTACTTCTTTTTCGGTAGGCAGACCAAAGGATGTTCCTTCGTCGAGACTCTTTTTTACAGCTTCAAGCACTCTTTCATTATTATGTCCCAGAAGCATTGGTCCCCATGATCCGATACAGTCAGTGTATTCATTGCCGTCCACATCGTAAAGTCTGCTTCCTTTTGCTTTTTCTATAAATATGGGGTATTGTCTGTCCACAGATTTGAAAGCTCTCACAGGACTGTTTACTCCTCCCGGTATTGACTTCTGAGATCTTTCAAATATTTCACCCGATTTTTTTGTATTCATCTAATCCTCCCTGATAGTGATTTTATTACAGCACTGCGATTATTCTTATCAATTTTTAAAAGGTATTTCAAATTTTCCAATCATATCCAAAAGTCCTTCTGCTGTATAGCTTTTGGCTTCTATATCCACATTTACGCCGTATTTTCTGATAGTATCGCTTGTAACAGGTCCTATTGAAGCTATTACTTTTCCTTCAAGAAGCTTTTTATCAGACTTTATGCTTTCCATAAACGCTTCAAATGTTGAAGAACTCAGGAAAGTAAGAATATCACTTTTATTTATATAATCCTCCACTTCTGTTTTATCCCTTATGATCTTTTCCGTATTATATACTTTTAATGCCTGAAAAGTTCTGCTGTGCTTTTCGGAATAAGCCGATTCATCAAAAGGTGAAATATCCGAGGTTACCACAAGTATCCTGTCATTTTCTCCCGTAAATTTCACTGCCATTTCAGCAAGTTTTTCTATTTTATACTCTTTTGGAAAAAAATCCGGTATAATCTTGTTTTTCTCGATCTCTTCAAGAGTTTTTATTCCCACTGCACCGATTTTTATATCTCCTAAAATCCTCAGGTCCTTTATCCCGGCGAATAATCCTCTTACAGCATTTGCACTGTTAAACAGCACTGCTTTATAATCCTTAAAATCAGGCAGTTCAAAATCATTATATCTTATATTTATAAAGGGCAGCTCCAAAGCACTTCCGCCTGCTTCATTTATTTTTTCGGAAAGTGAGTGCACCTGTTCCTGATTTCTTGTTACCAAAACAGTTTTCCCGAAAAATTCCTTTTCCTCAAACCATTTCATTTTTTCCCTCAGCTTCACTACTTCACCTATTATAATAACAGCAGGTGATTCTACGTTTCGCTCAATACATATTTTTTCTATGTCCTGTAGTGTTCCCTGTGTTACTCTCTGTTTCGCAGTAGAGCCTTTTTCTATCACAGCGGCAGGTGTACCTTTATCCTTACCGTATTTTATAAGTTCCTGTGATATTCGTCCCAGATTCTTTACTCCCATAAGAAATATAAGAGTACCTTCGAGTCTTGCTACTGCTTCAAGATTCGGCCAGCTGCCGTCTTTCTGCGTATGTCCCGTGAATATATGAAAAGACGTGTTAATCCCTCTGTGGCTCACGGGAATTCCCGCATATTCAGGAACAGCTACCGCCGAAGTAATACCCGGAATAAGCTCGAATTCAATCCCTTCATTTACAAGCTCCAGGATCTCTTCGCCGCCTCTTCCGAAGACAAAAGGATCGCCACCTTTCAGCCTTACAGTATTTTTTCCTTCTTTAGCCTTCTTCACAAGAATTCTGTTTATCTCTTCCTGTATAAGCCCGCCTTCTGTATTCTCCTTGCCAAAATAAACAAGCTCGGCATTTTTCCCTGCATAATTCAGAACCGCACTTCCTACCAGTCTGTCATATACAATACAGTCAGCATTTTCCAAAGCTTTTTTCAGCTTTACAGTTATCAGTCCAGGATCTCCGCATCCTGCTCCCGCTATATATACCTTCCCATTACTCATTTATCTGCCTCCTGATTATTTCCGCCAGTTTTTGTGCTGCTTCCTTAGGGTTTTCTATACTTCCCTCTGCTTCTCCAAAATACATTTTTTCACCGGAGCAAAACATGCCCTTTAAGAATATTTCCTCTTCCATTATCACTGCAAAACACCCCATCGGAGTATGGCATCCTCCGTCAAATATTCTGGAAAATTCTCTTTCTGCCTCACAGATTATACGTGTTTCCCTGTCATCTATCTCCTTTAGTATTTCCAATATTTCTATATTATTTTCCCTGCACTGTACGCATAAAATGCCCTGTGCAGGCGCGGGCGGCATTTTTTCAGGATCTATATATTCGCTTATTCTGCTTTCAAGTCCTGTTCTTATAAGCCCTGCAGCCGCCAGTATAATTCCGTCATATTCACCTGAATCCAGCTTTCCCAGTCTTGTATGAATATTTCCTCTTATGGGCTTTATCTCCATTTCAGGATACAGCTCTGTTACTGCAGACTTTCTTCTGAGACTGCTTGTACCTATTACCGAACCAGACGGCATTTCTGAAAAAATAGTATTATTCTTTGATACAAGCACATCCCTGTTATCCTCCCTTATGGGAAAACAGGCATTTATAAGTCCTTCAGGCGATATTTGCGGCATATCCTTCATCGAATGAACAGCAAAGTCTATCGTTCCCTCAAGAAGCTCTCTCTCTATCTCTTTTACGAACATACTTTTCAGAGAAGAATCTCCTCCCCAGTTTGTAGTCTGATCCCTGTCTCCGCTCGTCACTATTTTTTTTATTTCTACTGTAAGACCGGGAATTTTTTCAACAAGCATTTTCTTTACGGTTTCTGCCTGAGCCACTGCTAGAGCACTTCCTCTTGTCCCCATTACTATTTTTCTCATTATACTGCCTTCTTCCTGTATTTTAAAAAATATTAATTTCTCTGGTATCTGCTCATAAGTTTTTTTCCGAGCTTTTCCATCTGTTCTTCGATTATATAGTAATATTCGTCGGCTATATTATTTCTTCTGTCTATATTTTTATTATACTCATCCCATATATCTTCAAGATGATATAAGGTTACATTATTATATTTTTTCAGTTCAGTATCAATATCTCTTGGTACTGCAAGATCAAGAAAAAATCTTTCTTTTCCGTCGGCAAGTATTTCTTTCATGAAGCTTTCCTTGAGTACCAGATGCGGTGCTGATGTAGCACTAATAATAATATCGCTGTTTTTTACCACTTTATATTTTTCATCAAATTCTGTTGTCATAACTCCGCAAAACAGCTTCTGTACTTCTATTGACTTCTTTCTGCTCCTGTTTGTCATGGTTATTTTGTCATTATTTATCTTGTGAAGTATGGCAAGTATTTCCTGGCTTAATTCTCCTACTCCGATTATAAAGATATTTTTATCTTCAAGATTGGAAAATTTTGATTTTATAAATTTCACCGCTATAGAATCCAGAGAAAGATTTTTTCTGCTTATTCCGCTTACGCTTCTAAATTTTTTTCCGGTTTCTACTGCTTTATTAAAAATAATATTCAGCAGTGCAGAAGTTTTATTATTTTCCATATATTCAAGATATGTTTTTTTTATCTGTGATAATATCTGATCCTCGCCTTTTATAACAGAATCCAGACCGCAGATAACCGTAAGAAGATACTTTACCGCATCTTTCCCTCTGTAAATCCTCGTATTTGAAGCATTCATCCTTTCCAGAAACATATCAATATCAAAGTTTTCTACTGTTTCCAGATAAAGCTCCACACGCAGACACGTCTCCAGAGCAGTATATCCTTTTATTTCTTTTCTCTGAAAATAATCTTCCATTATATTTTTATAGCCGGTTCTGATGAACTCTTCCCGTTCCTCAAGATTCAAGCTTTTATAGCTGAAACTTATAATATAAAAATTTTCTGCTTTCATGTTATTCATTCTCATTATCTCCATTAATAACTTCATTTAATTTTTTTATTACTATATTGTTATTTTCCCTGTCTTTTACTGCAAGCCTGACGAATGTCTCATCCAGATAGGTAAAATTTGATGCATCTCTTACAAGTATCCCTTTTTTCAGCATCTCCGTCCTTATATATGCAGCATTTTTCTTATACATTTTCAATAAAATAAAATTAGTTTCTGTTTTATATACTTTTATATTTTTTATTTTACCAAGCTCATTAAACATATATCTTTTTTCTTCTTTTATCCAGTCTTCAGTTTTTTCTATATAATCTATATCTGAAAACAATGTTTTCCCCGCAAGCTCCGCAAAAGCATTTACACTCCACGGCTCTTTCAGACTGTCAAATATCTGTTTCAGACTGCTGTCAAAAAACAAAGCATACCCGAGACGAAGACCCGGCAGTGCAAAAAACTTAGTTAATGCCCTTATTATAAAAAGATTTTTTTTATTGGCATTTTCCCCGGCAGGACTGCTTTTTATTCCGCCCTCTGCGAATTCTATAAATGCCTCATCTACAAAAAGTCTTGTATCATATTTGTCACATTCAGATAATAATTCCAGTATTTTCTCTTTGGAAAGAAATTTTCCCGTGGGATTATTCGGATTGCAGAGAACCACCAGATCATAGCCTTTTTTTAATTCAGCCTTTAGTTTTTCCATATCAGGAATGAAGTCATCTGCCTCTTCAAGATGAAAATACGCTGTTTCACATTGCGGAGCAGCTGATTTTATACCTCTTTCATATTCTGCAAAGGTTGGTGATAAAATAAGTGCTTTTTTCGGCTTAACAGCTTTCATATATAAAAATATAAGCTCTGTTGCCCCGTTTCCTGCCAAAACATTATCTATTTCAGTACCGTTATATTCAGCAATGGTTTTTCTCAAATCATAATAATCAGGATCGGGATATTTTTCCAGAATCTCCATATTTTCCGATATTGCTTTTTTCAAACTTTCAGGCAGTCCGAAAGGATTAATATTTGAGCTGTAATCCAGTATTTTATCCATGTCTTTTTCTCTGAAAATCTTATATATATTTCCGCCGTGCAGATCCATTTGCTTCTCCTTTTTTAATAATCTAAAATATTTTCAAAACAGCTGCATATACTGTCGAGCATATGACCAAGCCCAGAAAACTGGTCATATACAGTATCTTTATATTCTTTTTTATATCCTCAGTCTGAAATTCCCTTTTTTTATCTCCAATTGTCGGTTTATCGTATTCCCTTCCAAAATAGGACGTTTTCCCGCCGAATTGTATGCCCAGAGCTCCTGCTACTGCTGCTTCAGGATGTGCAGAATTGGGACTCGCATGATTTTTTCTATCTCTGAAAAATATTTTCCATGCATTTTTATAATCATATCTCAGAAAGAAACATGAAAGCGGAATAAGCACACCTCCTGTAATTTTTGCAGGGATAAAATTAGCTGCATCATCGAGCTTTGCAGAAAAATAACCAAATTCAGCATATTTCTCATTTTTATACCCAAGCATGGAATCCATGGTATTTATGGCTTTATATACCATGGCCAGCGGCAGGCCGCCGATAAACATATAAATCATCGGTGCTATCACTCCATCTACAGTGTTTTCCGAAATTGTTTCCATCGTACTTCTTATTATATCATTTTTTTCAAGACTTTCCGTATCTCTTGATACCAGATACGAAAGTTCTTTTCTTGCCTTAGCAAGATTTCCTTCTTTTAATATTCTGTATACCTTTCTTCCCTCGTCCCCCAGACATTTAACGGAAAATACAGTGTACATAAGATATATTTCCACAATTACGATCTTTTGCAGGAAATAGCATACAGTAAAGGTAACAGCTAAAACTGTAATATTCAGAATCATTCCAAAAAATTTTTTATTTGAAAATCCTATCAGTCTTTTTTCCAGAAAACTTATAAGCTTTCCTATTGCCTGAACAGGATGCGGAATTACATAAGGATCGCCGAATATAAGATCCAGAATATATGCAATATATATTTTCAGAATAAATACCAAGCTATTCACCTTCCATTATTTTGTAAATTTTTTCAATATCCAGATTCTGGCGTATTACATCAGCAAGCTTATTATATTCCCGTTCTTTAAATTCTTTAAAGTCAAAGTATTCCTCCACTTTATCAAGACCCTTCATTTCCCTGATCTTATTTAATAAAAATCCCGTAAAATCCCCGTTATCAAAAATACCATGAACATAAGTCCCTATTATATTTTCCCTGACTGCACCTTTTATATCTTCCGGTGCCCCAAGAATTATTTCCCCGTTTCCGGTACTTATCCCCTGGTGTATCTCATACCCGCTTATTTCCAGTCCGTCTCCGCCGGCAAGTATTCCCTCTGTACCTGATAATTTGTCAGTATATTGTGTTGTTGTCTTTTCCCTTGACATTACAGTTTCTATATCCAGAAGACCTATTCCGGGGATTTCCTCTATATTGGATTCTATATTATAAGGATCGGTAATTTTGGCTCCGAGAATCTGAAATCCCCCGCATATACCGAATATCACAGTTCCCTGCTTAGCTGCTCTTGCTATTTTTTCGCTTATTCCCTTATCTGACAGATCTTTCATATCCTCAATAGTATTTTTTGATCCCGGAATAATTATCATATCCTCGTCTCCCAGCTCGGAAGCCTTCGTTACATACTTAATATTCAGGTCGCTGTACTGGTCAAGAGCATTTATATCAGTAAAATTAGATATATGCTTTAATTTTATCACAGAAATATTTATCTTCCCGTCTTTTTTTACATTGAAATTTTTTATTCCAAGACTGTCTTCTTCTTCTATTTCCAGCTTTACATAAGGCAAAACTCCCAAAACAGGTATCTTTATCAATTCCTCCAGCATTTTTATGCCCGGCTCCAAAAGGGAAACATCCCCTCTGAATTTATTTATTATAATACCTTTTATTCTTTTTCTTTCACTTTCCTCAAGAAGCATTACAGTACCGTAAACCGAAGCAAATACCCCTCCCCTGTCAATATCTCCTATGAGAATTACAGGTGCATCTGCCATTTCTGCCATTCCGGTATTTACTATATCATCTTCCTTGAGGTTTATTTCCGCAGGGCTTCCTGCACCCTCCAGTACTGATATTTCAAAGTTTTCCCTTATATAATTATAGGCCTTCATTATTTCATCCTTAAGATTATGCTTAAAGGCAAAATAATCACGGGCATCCATATTTTTAAGAACTTTTCCGTTTACTATTACCTGGGATTTTCTGTCTGTGGTAGGTTTCAGCAAAATAGGATTCATATATACTTCCGGCTCTATTCCGGCAGCTTCTGCCTGCACCACCTGTGCTCTTCCCATTTCTTTACCGTCTTTTGTAATAAAAGAATTCAGTGCCATATTCTGTGACTTGAAAGGAGCCGTTTTATAACCGTCCTGCACGAATATTCTGCATAAACCTGCTGTCACCACGCTTTTCCCTACATTTGATCCTGTTCCCAGTATCATTATATTTTTATGTTTCACATTTTCCCCTTTCCCGGCACTTTATTTCAAAATTAAATTACCCGAATAAAATAATTTCCAATATTTCATCAGCTTAGAATTATTTCTGCCATTACCGCTCTATCATTATTTATTCTTATATTATGACCGTTAATAATCATATAATATGCAAAATCATCCTCTTCATTATCATTCCTGAATCTTTCAAAGCTGAAAAAATAATTTTCTAATGTTTCATCACAGGAAATTATTTGATTTTTGAATCTTTCCTGCTTTAATGTTTCTTTTTTTCCGTGACTTACAGCCAAAAATGAATACACTGTTTTTTCTGCTTTTTTATTTTCATAAAATAATTTCATTAGTCTTTTTTCCAGATATTCCTGTTCCTTTGGAAGCTCTGCTATTACACACAGAACATTTCTTTTTCTTCCGGATATTTTTCTTCTTTTCAAAACAACGGGATTGCTCAGGTAAAGACTGTGTATTTCATGATATTTCACATCCAGTGCTTTTTTGGAATACAGACTTAAAATTGATATCACAATAACAAAAAATAATATTAGTCCGCAAAATATCAACGGAGTTTTCCAGCTTCCTAACAAAGTATATAGTTTCCCGTTATAAATGCCGAAAATAATATCCAGTACAGTTAAAACAATCCATAATCCCGAAGCTGTAGCTGTCATTCCCGTTAATGCTCTTTTCAAAGTATCTGAAGTACATGTCAGTCTGATATTTTTTTTAAAATACTCAAAATCTTTCAAATTATATATAAATTTATTTTCTTTCATAATCTTATCTCTATTCCCTTACCTTATGTTTCGTTCACTTTTGCAGCCGGTTACTTTATTTTCACCGGAATTCCCGATACTACCATATATACCTCGTCTGATTCAGCAGCGATGATCTGGTTCATGCTTCCTGCAATATCCCTGAAATATCTGCCCAGAGGATTTTCGGGAACAAGTCCCAGACCTACCTCGTTAGAAACCAAGATAATATCTCCCATATATACTTTATTAAAATCAAGAATTTTATTTACCTCTGCCAAAACAGTATTCTGAATTTTTTCGGGAATATGATCAGGTATACTTTCCCAGTTACCGTCATATACCTCAAACATAATATTGCTTATCATATTCGTAAGACAGTCCAGTAAAATAACATCTATGTTTTCCGCAGTTTTTTCAAGCACCTTGTCCAGATCCTTATAAGCCTCTATGGTGATCCAGTCCCCGCCCCTTTGTTTTCTATGTTTTTGCACCCTGCTTTTCATTTCGTTATCCAGAGGAACGGAAGTTGCCAGATATATCCTTTTTTCCCTCTTAAAAGCCAGACTTTCTGCAAATTTGCTTTTACCGCTCTTAGCCCCGCCTGTTATAAATATAATTCCCATAAAGAACCTCTCACAATACCTAAATTTCAATTTTTTCAGATACAGATTTTATTTCATTTACATTTAAACATTCTTCAATATAAAAATATCTGTATCAATTCCTGTTTCTCAAATTACAAAAATACATAAAAAAATATTAATATTTATATCCTCTCGGAGTAATTATTTTTCCGTTTTTCATAAACGTTTTTGAATTGCCTATGATTATTACAGTAAGCATGTCTATTTCATGCTCCAGCATAGTACCCAAAGTTGCCGCCGTTACTCTCTCGTCTTCTCTTCCGGCATTTCTTACTATCGCCACAGGCGTTTCCGGCGACTTATATTTCAGCATTATTTCTGCCGCATCTTCTATCTGTGTTGTTCTTCCCTTGCTTTTAGGGTTATAAAGACTTATTACAAAGTCTCCCTGACTTGCCAGATCCACTCTTTTTTTTATCAGATCCCAGTCAGTCAGCAGATCACTCAGACTTATTGTGGCAAAATCATGCATAAGCGGTGCTCCCGCTGTTGCTGCTGCTGCATTGGAAGCAGTTACTCCCGGAATTATTTCTGTTTCTATGCTTTCCGGCACTATTTCAAGCATTATCCCTGCCATACCATATATTCCGGCATCACCGCTGCTTATTAGGCTCACTGTTTTTCCGCTTTCAGCGATTTCCACCACTTCACGGCATCTGTCCACTTCTTTTTTCATTGGCGAAGAAATTAGTTCCTTTTCCGGAAAATATTCCTTTATCAAATCAATATATGTTTTATATCCTATAATAACATCACTTTTTTCAAGAGCATCATAAGCCCTGAAAGTCATATCCCCTTTTTTCCCCGGACCTATTCCTACTACATAAATTTTTGCCATTATTTTTTTACCTCCGCTTTTATTCCTTTTCTGTATATTTTTTAGCTCATAAAGCTTCTTCGTAGATTGATATTGTTATACCGTTATAAACCAGCTTTCTGGCAATAAATCCTCCGTTTTTTTCAGAGGCCAGATAAGCACACGGCTCTGACACCGCACTCACTCCTGTCTGAGCTTTTACAAATTCGGATTCTTTATGTATCTTCCCTTCCAGCGCAAGTATTTCTTCCTTTGAAAAAAACACCAGCTCCTTGCCCAGCTCGTGAAAAGCCTCCAAAAGTCCTTTTTCATCCTCTTTCAGCCATGCAGAAGCACCCTTTTTCACAGAATCAGACTCCAGATTATACCGGCTCAGTGCATCATTTACAGCATGTATTATTTCCGCTTTATCTGTATTTCTTTTACAGCCGATTCCAATGATGATATTTCTTGGAATAATCTTGCTTATCTCTATATTTTTTCTGTTTGATATCACAATTGCCCCGGAAACATTCTCGTCTTTCTGTGTTATATTTTCAGGCAGTACAAGCTTTACCTTTTCACCATTCACTATTAATGCAGTTACCCTTTTGGCGCCTTCCAGATCTGAAAGTCCCGCATCCAGCTTTTGCGACAAAGTGTCTACTGCTATTTTACCTCCTGCATCGGAAGCAGTGGTAATTACCGGAATACTGCCCAGCATTTCTGCAAGATAACGGCATTCCTCATTTGCTCCCCCAAGATGTCCCGATAGCAAAGAAATAATAAATTTCCCCTGTTCATCTGCTACCAGTACCGCAGGGTCTTTAGCCTTGGAATCCGGCAGACCGTCTATTACCCTTACTGCTATTCCGGCCGCAGTAATAAACACGTGCAGATCATATATATTAAATGTCTCTTTTACTGTCTCTTTCAATGTCCCCTGTATTATCACATAATCCTGTTTTTCTGTATACTCTGCTATACGTTTGGATATATACAGATCTGTATCATACCTCTTGTCTGTCTTTATTTTTTCAGCCAGCTTCAGGGCATTTTTACTTACACAATAAACAGCTGTTTTCATTCACCGCTTCCCTTTCTATACTCATGTGTAAAGCTTTTATCATACAGCTTTGATTTGGAATACTTATCTCCCATAAACCATCCTACAAGAATCTGCGCAGTTTTTGTTATCTTCTCTTTTTTTACAAGCTCTGCTATATTTTCAAGTGTTCCCTGTACTATTTTTTCATCAGGCCATGTTGCTTTCTGTATTACTGCTACAGGTGTTTCCTTTTCATAGTATCTGCCAAGTCTTTCCACTACACTGTCTATCATTTGAACAGACAGAAATATTGCCATTGAAGCTTTATGACTTGCCAGTGATTCGAGACTTTCCCCCTCAGGTACAGGAGTTCTCCCCTCAAGTCTTGTACATATCACAGTCTGGCTTACATCAGGAAGAGTAAATTCCTTTTTTATTGCTGCAGCCGATGCTACAAACGAACTAACCCCGGGAATTACTTCATATTCTATCCCGTGCTCATCCAGAATATCCATCTGCTCTCTTATTGCACCATATATACTCGGATCTCCCGTATGTACTCTTGCCACTGTCTTATTATCCTTTATTCCTTTTACAGTTACTTCCATTACCTCATCCAGATTCATTACAGCTGAATTATATATTTCGGCTCCGTCCTTATGGCAGGCAATAATATCTTTATTTACCAGTGAACCGGCATAGATTATTATATCTGCCTTCTCCACTATTTTCTTCCCTTTTACCGTTATTAAATCAGGATCTCCGGGTCCTGCACCTATGAAATAAACCTTTTCCACTTTTTCAGCCCTCCTTTTTTTAATATTAAAGTGGAAAAATAATGAACCTTTTCAGTATTTGCCACATCTGTGATTATTTCCTCGTTTTCTTTTCCACAATTTGATATTAATATGGAATTTTCAAGGTTCCCTGTATCTTCCAATGCTTTTTTCAGCCTTTCAAAATTCCTGCTTAACTTCATAAAAACAATATTGGTATTATTTTCTATTTCCTTATGGATATCTGTATTTTTATTTAATGATACTATCTTAAGATCCTCATCTCCTATTACAAGCGGGATATTCAGTCTTGAAGCCATGCTTCCGAATGATGTAATTCCGGGAACTGTCTCTACTATATCAGTTTCCTCAAGGTGCTTCAGAATATATGTGTAAGTGCTGAAAATCATAGGATCGCCGATTGTAAGAAAAACTACATTTTTCCCCTTTTCCAGTTCTTCCCTGATTGCTTTTGCATTTTCCTCCCTGATTTTTTCTTTCTCCTTTACATCTTCAAGCATTGGAAACTCCAGAAAAAGCTTTTCGGCATCTTCTCTCAGATAATTCTTTACTATTTCAAATGCCGTGCTTCCTTCACTTTTCTTAGCCTCAGGCAATACAAGAATATCTGCTTCCTTTAATATTCTCACTGCTTTTAGTGTAAGCTCCTCTTCATCACCCACACCTACGCCTACTCCGTAAAATTTTCCCTTCATTTTGTCACCTTTCTGCTGAAATTATATATATTGGATTTTCTGCAACCATCATATTAAAATCTTTTATTGTTTTATTTCTGCTTATCATCATCTGAGTTATTTCTATATTTTGAAATCCTGTTTTTTTCAAGCTTTCCAATGCAGTAAAAATATTTTCCAAAACAATAAAATTCAAAACAATTTTTCCGTCTATATTTAAGTATTCATAAGAATATCTAATTATCCCGTCTAAATTTCCTCCTGAACCGCCTATAAATATCTTATCTGCTTTTACTTTGTTCAGATCCTCAGGAGCCTTGCCTGTTATAAGCTCAATATTGGAAACACGGAATTTCTTCATATTTTCTTTTATCAGCTCCACTGCTTCCTGCTTTTCTTCTATGGCATAAACCTTTCCCTTTGAGGCAAACCGTGCCATTTCTATAGACACAGAACCTGTTCCCGCACCTATATCCAGACAGATATCAGTATCCTTCATATCCAGCTTCGCTATGCTCACAGCCCTTACTTCCTCTTTTGTCATAGGGACTTTTCCTCTTAAAAATTCACTGTCTTTTATATGATACATATCTCTCCTTACATTTCACAATTTAATATTTTATTCTTATATCAATACAGTGTTACTGAGCGGCTAAAATCCGTTCACTTCACTAACACCACTACATTAATCCCGAATTTATAATCAAAATCATATAAATTTTCAGGAAAAAATTCCCATATTTTTTCATTTTCATAGGACAAATTTTCCCCCACAAAGATTTTTACATCATTCTGTTTATTTTTAAAAAGCTCTCCGGCTATTCTCTGCGGTGTAAACTTACTGTCTGTTAATAAACCCATCTTATTATAATCATTCAATTTTTCCGTAAAGTCAAACTCCTTACCATGAAGACTGGAAACAAAAGCATCATACCAATGCATTCCAAGTCTGGCAAACATATACTGCACAGAAGAAATACCGGGTATAACCTCCAGTTCTTCCCTGCCGAAAACATTTTCCAGATAATTCAGCATACTGTAAAATCCCGGATCACCTGATACTATTACAGTTATTTTTTTCATTCTGTTTTGTTTCATATATTCTGCAAGTTCTGCAAGACGGCTGTCTATATATTTTATTTCTTTTCCTTCCAAAAACTCCTTAATGCTTTCTATATTCCTCCTGCCGCCGATTATTATATCTGAATCCTCCGCCGCTTTTCTCACTGCCGGCAGAATATAATCGGGATTTCCCGGTCCGAGCCCTGCCACCTTTATCTTCTTCATATTATAATTTCCATCCTTTACTCCGCCCCAGCTCTCTTCCTCCTGAAGCAAATATCAGAGTTTCCACGGATATTTCCGCACCGTTTCTTCTTACATATTCCTGACATTTTTCTTTTGCCTTTTCCGCAAGAAGTGTAAATGTTTCCTTTTTTGTCACATAATTAACAGCCTCTTCTGTGGTATTGGAATTTAATATTTTCAGCAGGTTCTTTCTCTGCTCCCCTGCAAGCAGTGCATTTGCTGTTAATATTTCCAGTTTTGCATCGGACATTCTGCTGTGTGTATGAAATATCCCGCCCGCTACCTTTACGAACTTTCCTAGATCTCCGGCAAAAAAGATTTTTCTTACCCCGTATTCACATGCCCTGTCAAACATAAAGCCCACAAAATTACTTATTACAAGTATTTTCCCCTCATCTGTATCAAACTTTTCTTTCATAAATTTTTTCCCGTGGTTGCCAAATACAAAAATCACTTCTTTTTCAGGATTTTCAGCTAAAAGCATTTTCAGCTCTATGGCAAGTGAATCTTTAAAAGCCTCTTCCGACATGGGCTTTACTATTCCCGTTGTTCCCAGTATTGAAATTCCTCCCAAAACACCAAGCTTAGGGTTCAATGTTCTTTTTGCAATTTCTTCCCCTTCGGGTACGAATATTTCCACATCCACGCCTTTACCAGCCGGAAGTTCCTTCCGCACTTCATTTTCTATCATCTTCATAGGCACCGGATTTATGGAAGACATTCCCACTTTCATAGGAAGACCGGGCTTAGTAACAGTTCCCACTCCTATTCCGCCATATATATTTACCTTGTTATCCTCACGGATACTTATTTTTGAAAAAATCTCAATGCCGTGTGTAATATCAGGGTCATCTCCGCCGTCCTTTATTACAGAGGCAATAGTGTAGCCCTCCCTTACACGCACGGTATTTATTTCTATTTTCAGAGTTCCTCCTGCTGGAAGATCTATTATAACTTCATCCGGAACTCTTTCTCCGAAAAACGCAGCCATTGCTGCCTGAGCAGCTGCAGCTGCAGCACTTCCCGTAGTAAAACCGCACCTTAACTGCTTCCCCTGATAATATCTATATCCTTCCATTTCACTTACATTCCTTCCCTTTGGTACATCTGGTATAAAATACCGTGAAGAATAGATACAGCTACTGTACTCCCGCCCTTTCTGCCTCTTATTCTTATATACGGAACATCATACTTTGACAGCTCCTCTTTTGATTCACTCGCTCCTACGAAACCTACAGGAACACCCACTATCAGCTTTGGCATATTTTCCTTCATATTTTCCAAAAGTGTGTAAAGAGCTGTAGGTGCATTTCCTATAAGAAATATTTTTGTATCCTTATCCTTCAGAGCCTTCTCCATTCCTACTATAGACCTTGTAACGCCTCTTTCTTTTGCTTCCTTTATAGTTTCCTCATCTGATACAAGCGAATATGCTTTCACGGAAAATTTTTCAAGTATACCTTTGCTTAGTCCGTTTACTATCATATTAGTGTCACAATAAATCTTACAACCAGATTTCAATGCTTCCATTCCGGAATTTATTGCATCATTTTCTATATCCAGAAGATCTGCATATTCAAAATCCGCTGTGGTATGTATAATTCTTTTTACCACGGGCTTCTCGGCTTCTGTAAAGCTGTTTATTTTTTCCCCGAGCTCCTCTTCTATTATTTCAAAGCTTCTTTTTTCTATATCCATTGGTGCTTTTATATACGACATTTTTCCCTCCTGTTTTCTATGGGACCTGCTCAAATAAAAATTTCAAAAATTCAGGCTCGGAATAAAAAGCAATATGAGGATAACCGGCGAGAGTATGATTTTTCTTATAGCCGCATTCCCATTCCCTGCCGTTTTCTTTCTTTATATTGTAAAAACATTGTTTTTCATTATTCTCAAATATCTCTGAATAGTGAAACTCATGTCCTCTTATTTTAATTCCGTTTTCCATATTTATATTTATGTATCCGAATCTTCCCATATTAAGCTTTTTTCTCATAGCTGTTTTTATATCAAATATTCCGCAGAATTCATAAAATTTTCCATCAGTATTTTTTAGTCCGTCTGTGAGATAAATAAAACCTCCGCACTCTGCATATATAGGTATTCCTGCCTTATGTGCCGCCGTGATGCTTTTTTTCATCTCTGTATTTTCTGCAAGCTCTTTTGCATAAAGCTCGGGATATCCTCCGCCGAGATAGATAAAGTCAACATTTTCAGGAACCTTACTGTCATACACAGGGCTAAACTCCACCAGTTCCAGACCCGCATATCTCATCATATCAAAATTCGATTCGTAATAAAATGAAAATGCCTTATCTCTGGCTACAGCAGCTTTCTTGCCTCTAAAAATATTTTTAAGTTCCTCAGCAGGATTTTTTATATTATATTCTTCGGAGCTTTCCGCAATTTCATATATTCTTTTTAGATTTAGATATTTTTCCCCTATATCCTTCAAAAATTCTTTTCTTTTAGCCGAATCCTCTACTTCAAATGCCTGCTTCAGTCCAAGATGCCTGCTCTCCACACCGATATTTTCATCCTTGGGTATATATCCCAGACACTCAATACCCGTATATGCTTCCACAGCTTCTTTCAGACTAAGATAAAGCTTTTCCCCGGAAACATTATTCAGAATAACCCCTGCTATATTGACATCTTTGTCAAAGCCTGAAAATCCCAGCACCTCTGCTGCTATGCTTGTAGATATTCCCTTTGCATTTACTACGAGAATTACCGGAACATCGAGAATTCTTGCTGTATGTGCAGTACTGAAATTATCCTTTGTATGGTTTATTCCGTCATAAAGTCCCATTACTCCCTCTATTACCGCTATATCTTTTCCTTTGGAATTTTCCTCAAATATATATTTCAGTGTATTCTCGTCAAACATAAATGAATCCAGATTATATGAGGCATTTCCCGTAAAAAGTCTGTGATATCCGGGATCTATATAGTCCGGCCCGATTTTAAACGGAGCAACATTTTCAAAAGCAGACATAATAATACTGCTTACTGTAGTTTTTCCGCTTCCGCTCATAGTACCGGCAATTAATATCTTTCTCATCTAAAAATTCTCCTTCAAAAATCTGTTATATCCTGCAAGAAAGCTGTCAAAGTCAGTATTCAAACTGTCTTTTAGATGACTGTACATTTTCAGAATCACAGGAACATCCAGATTTGCATTTTTCAAAAATTCAAAATCAGAAAAAACTTCCTTTTTATCACCGCTTTTCAAAAGCTGTCCGTCCCTTAACACAAAAATATAATCAGCAAAATCATAGGCAAAATTTACATCATGTGTGGAAACAATCATTGTCTTTCCCTCTTTTGAAAAATTCAGAAGTATTTCCAGTATTCTCTTCTTATTTTTAGGATCCAGCCAGGCAAGAGGCTCGTCCAATATTAATATTTCCGGCTTCATCGCCGTTATAGATGCTATTGCCACTCTTTTTTTCTGGCCGTAGCTTAAATGATGGCATGGCGTATCACGTAAATTTTCTATCTCCAGAGCTCTCATTGCTTCCAATGCTCTTTCCTCTGTTTCATCCGAGGAGTAACCGAGGTTTTGCAGACCAAAGGCTACTTCCTGCATCACTGTAGGAGCAAATATCTGTATTTCTGGATCCTGGAATACAATACCTACCTTTTCCCTCAGTTTATCCAGTTCTTTTTTCTTATATCCTATCTTTTCACCTTTAAAGTAAAGATTTCCCTTTTCAGGCTTCAGAAGACCGTTCATAAGTAAAAACAATGTTGATTTTCCTGATCCGTTTTCACCCAGAAACACTATCTTCTTTCCCTCTTCTATATTAATATTTATTCCCTTTATTATTTCTGTCCCTTTTTCATATGAAAAAACAACATTTTCCAATTTAAGCATACCATACCACCAAAAATAAATTTATTAATAATATTGTTATTATAAAAACTACTTCTTTACCCGGCTTGTTATATCTTCTTTGATAAAATATAAATTCATTCCCAAGTCTCGCCTCCACAGCCTTTACCGAATTTCTGCTGTAATAATATGTTTTTCTTAATATTGATATCAGCAGAATTCCGAATGATCTCTTCGACGCTCTGTAATTCACATATCCTGACCTGCTTTTCTGTGCCGTAATTATCTGATCTTTTATATCAAATAAAACAAAAATATATCTGTAAATCAGCAAAAACATCTCTCTGAAAATTTTCGGGAATCTCAGCTTTTCAAAAATATAATCCAGATCTGCCGCCGGCGTAGAACACACCAGAAAATATGCGGCAGAAAGAGATGCAAATGCTCTCAGCAGAAGCATTGTTATATCTCCTTTTATTAAAAACATGGGAATAAGCGTAGTCAGTATAAATACCGCCGGAATCGAATACAGCTTCAAAAGCTTTCCTGCACTTACCTTCATAACAAATAAAATAATAAAATTAAATATAACAAAATTCATTATAAACACTGTTTTTTCTTTTGTCATTAATAGGAATACCAGTACTCCCGCCGATAAAATAAATTTTTCAAGAGGATTAACATCCTTGAGAGAATTAGCATACGATATTTTATCTATCAGCATTCTTGGCTCTGCCTCTGAAATATCCCAGAACGTAGCAGACTACTCCTGCTCCCAATGCTGCCTGCAAAGCAAACAGAAGACTTTCTGTTTCTCCGCCCGGCGGCTCTATGAGACTTTCCGCCCAAGGCTCATAACCTGGATTTATCTCAGTTATTAATTCCTCGGCCTTCCCGTCTGCACCGCCGAATTCGGAATTTTTTACCAGCATCAGAGGTGCTGCTCCGATAGCTATTACAAGGCAGATTAATGCTATATTATTCTTCAAAATTTTCATTTATGCCTTCACCCCTTGCTTTATATTATATTTTTCAAGTAAATTCATTACTACGTTAGTCAAAAGTCCTTCTATTACTGCCAAAGGAATCTGTGTCACGGCAAATATCATGGCAAATTTCACAAATGATGCTGTTATTCCCCCGTCTGCCGATGGATTCGCAAGTGCCAGCTGGAAAGAAGTTATTACATATGTACTCAGGTTTCCCAGTGAAGCCGCAAGAAATACAGCAAGAGATTTATTCTTTTTTTTCAGGAGTCTGTAGATACCATATGACACCAAAGGTCCCGCCACTGCCATGGAAAATGCATTTGCCCCGAGTGTGGTAAGCCCTCCGTGTGCAAGCAGCACTGCCTGAAATATAAGTGCTATAGTTCCCAGTATTGATGTAATAAACGGTCCGAATAATATTGCAGACAGTCCTACACCTGTAGGATGTGACGAGCTTCCTGTTACTGACGGTATTTTTAATGCGGAAAGAACAAAAATAAACGCTCCTGCAAGTGCCAGTGTTAATTTTTCTTCCACGTTACCTTTTGCTTCTTTCTGTAATTTTACAAGTCCGTAAATCCAGAACGGAGCACAAAGAATAAACCAGAATACTGCCCATTTTACCGGCAGATATCCTTCCATAATATGCATTGAATAACTGCTCACTGATAATATTAAAAATGCTGATGCAATTAAATATATTCTACTTTTATTTTTCATTTTTCCTCCTTATTTTTTATTTTGATTATAATGATCTTTATAATCATTGGTTATCCCGAATATATACTAGAGCATTTCATTTACTCTTGCAGTTAATACCTCTGCTATCATCGGATCTGCTCCAAGCGGTCTTCCGAATGTTATTTTTATATCCGGATATTTTTCCCTGAATTCATCTAATTTTTCAGGAATATCTTTTCTGATATGCATTCCCTCAAACAAAAAAAATGGTACAACAATAATTTCACTGATCCCGCTGTTTTCCTTTACTATTTCGTCAATAGTATCCTCCATCAGCGGTTCTGCTAATTCCATGTTTGTACCATACACCTTTGTATGAGCCAGTTTCTGTTTCATGACCTCGATTATTTTTTTGAACTCTTCCTGTGATTTCAGGGAACGGCTTCCGTGCCCTACTATCATTACTGCTTTCATTCTGATCAATCCTTCTTTCTTATTCAATTGTGTTTTATTTTCTGCTCCCTGCCGGAAAATATCCCCGAAATCTTTTATTTTTAGTCTATAAAAACAAAAAAATCAGCAAGAAGCTGAATTTAATATACAATATTTAAGAAATAAAACTGCTGTATACCGAACCAAAACGATACACAGAAATTAAATCTTCATTGATTTATATATCTCTCTAATAGTATATTAAATTTTCCCTTCCCAGAAAATTTAAATAAATAATAACAGGCAAGTCTCCTGACTAGCTTCACCCTACTCACATCCTTCCCGGAAAAACTTCCAGTGGTAATATGCTTTCGTCAGCTTCACAGTAGTGGGGGCTGTACCGGATTCAAACCGGTTTCCTTATTAAGTTCCTTAAACACCTGATTATTAAAATTATTTATTAAAGTATACCATGAAATAAAAATTTGTCAAACTGGTTTTTACTTTGCAGAAAAATTATTTTCCCTGTTTAAATCTGGATTTTTTCGGCACATTTATATTGAAAAAGAAATATCCTCTTTGAAATTATGCGGAATTTTTACTTTTTTCAAAATTTCGGCAATCATTTTTAGTTCTTTTTTTATTTCAAACTGCAGTGTTTTTTCTATAATAATATAAGTGATTTCTCCCTGACAAAATGTTACTTTATTCAAAAGACTGTTTCTCACTCTCAAAAGACAGATTTCCTCGCCAGTGTCCATATAAAAATCTACTTCAGTTATTTCATCCGGTATTTTCGGCATTATGTGAACTGCGTTAAATCTAAATCCATTTATCCAAAAATCATCTTCACCAAAGTGTACCTCATATTTTTCCTTTTGCATTTTTTCCTTTCATTAACAGATTATTTACAGAATCATTGCCGGATCAATCGATAATCTTGACCTGATTCTTAGTTTTCTATCAAAATTTCTCTTATTACTTTTATGATTTTTTCTGTTTGAATGCTATACTTGCCAAAATCATTTATAAGTATTTCTTTTAAAACACTTTCGTCAGATAAATTATAATGCCACCAGTGACTACATTTTTCTTCATGCTCCCTACACTTTAAAGCTTTACATTTATACGCTTCTTTAAATAACTCCAGCAATAAATCAAAACCTTGTTCAAAAGGCTTTCCATCAAGTTCTTTTAATCTGAATAAATTATTTCTAAAAATATTTCTTTTGCTTTTTAACATATTATAGAAATTAATTGTATTTCTATATCCTGAATTTTCCAGTGCTTCTTCAAGTTGTTTCCCATGAGCATTTGAGCTTTGTGTCAAAAAGAGCAGTTTATCTAAAAATTTTATCTTTTCATTTTCATCTAAAATTTCAAAATACTTCGTAATTCTTTGCCTTGATACTCCATCCTGAGCATATAAATTCAATATTACCTCATTTAACATATATTTCCCTTACTCTTTCAAAATATATTATTTTTTCGCATTAGCATAAAATTTACAGCATTACATTTTGTACAGTATAACATTCTTTCAAATTTTCCCCAATCAGGAATTGGAATATCATACACTTTTAGATATTCCTCTCCGCATTTCGGACACAGGATTTCTGATGCCGGATCATTTCCCAGTGCTATTGCCGCATCACTCCATTTTCCCAATGTATTTTCCATCAAACTCTCCATAAAATATTAGTTATATACCTTATAAGAACAGTTTAAATAATTATTTTTATAATAACTGAAACTAAAAAATCTGATCTTTTCAATTAAATATTCTGTTTCATTTTATGTCAATATATATTATAACTCAAATTATCATAACATAATTCTAATTTAAATAACAACATAAATTGCAAAGGCAGTACCTGATTTTCCCACCAGTACTGCCTTTTTATCATTAAATATTCATTTTTGCTTTTATCATATTTTCCAGTTCTTTTACTTTTCTATACTGATTCCGCAAAGTTTCGTCAGAATGCCCTTCAAGATCAATATACTTTTCCAGTGCTTCTCCCAAATAATAAAGCTCATGCACAGCCTCCATATTCTCGGCAAAATACTCCAAAGGCTGATCAAGTATCTCCTGAAAATCATCTACCACAGCCTGATAACATTTTAGTGCTGTTTCCATTTCACCTATTTTACTGTTAGCTAGTCCCATATTATAAGTACTTCTTGCTATTTCATAAGAATAATGACGCTTTATTGCAAATACTATTCTTGACTGTATAAGCCTTGAATTATAATAATTTTTATAATCCCTTATTATATCAAAATAATTCGCTAAAAAATCATTCCACACGTCAATACATGCTCCGTCCAGCCATACCATACCGTTAATCGGCTTTTCCGGATATCCGTTTGACTCTTCCTGTACTTTCATTACTCCCGCAATACTCAGCTGCATCAATAAATCAGCATACTTTCTGACATCTTCATTATCTGCACTGTTTTTGTCCAATATGGCCTGAAAATAAAATCCCAGTTCTCCTATATTTTTATATAACTCGGCACCTGTCTGAAAGAGAAGATTAAAATTAATCTTTCTGGGCTCCAGAAAATTTTTCAGCACAGAACTCATTATTATGTATGACTTTCTATCGCTTGGTATTAATTTATCAAATTCTGAAACTGCCTGTTCGAAGTCCAGATTCTCCACTGCTGCCATAATACTTGGAAAATGGGTATTTTCTCTATAACTTCTGTTCGGAAAGTATAAATCCTGAATTCCTTTTTGCTCTCCCGGCATATTTTCATCTCCTTAATCTTTTATTTTATATTTTTTAAATTTCTATTTGTCTGATCATAAAAATTTTAACATATATAAAAAGGTTTGTATACTAAATTTTTACTGCTGTACAAAATATCAGATATCTGATAATATAAAAACAAATATTATAATTTAGAGGTGCTGACTTTGATAAAACAATTTATTCTGCTTACACAGTTTATGACACGTATTCCTGTTCCCGTGAAAACTGAATATAATGAAAAGGATTTCGGGAAATCAATAAAATATTTTCCCGTTTTGGGCTTGCTGATCGGCGGACTTTTATATCTTACTTATTTTATTGTATCAAAATTTACCGACAGCCGGCTTCTTACTGCGGTTTTTATTGTTATTGCAGAAACTGTTATTACCGGAGCAATACATTTAGACGGACTTGCCGATACATTTGACGGACTTTTCAGCTACCGCCCGAAAGATAAAATACTGGAAATAATGAAGGATTCCAGAATAGGGACTAACGGTGCGATTGTTCTCATCATATACTTTCTTCTGAAAACTTTCCTGCTTGCAGAAGCTGACATAAAGTATATTATCATGATGCCTGTCATCGCCAGACTTGCTACAGTTACGAATGCCGGTCTCGGGACATATGCCAGAAAAAACGGCATGAGCAATGCTATAATGGATTATAATTCAAAGTCTGATATTCTGATTTCACTGCTCCTTACCTCTGTAATCTGCTTTTTTTTAGGAGGCTTCAAAGGTATAATCTCTGTTTTTGTGTGTCTGGCGTTTATTATATATTTTTTATTTTACGTCACAAAAAAAATCGACGGAGTTACGGGTGATACCATGGGGGCAAGCCTTGAAATGACCAGTATCCTTGTACTTATCACAGGAGTGATTCTAAAATGAATAAAAATACGGAATTTATATTTATACGTCACGGTATTACAGAATTGAATGTAAAAAAGGTATATTTCGGACAGCTTGATCCGCCGTTAATTAATGAAGGAATTCAGCAGATTCAAAATACAAAAAAAAATCTTATCAATGAAAATATCAGTCTGTTTTATTCCAGTGATCTGAAAAGATGTACTGAATCTGCAAAAATCATAAATGAATCTCTTAATCTTGATATTATAGAAAAAGAAGGATTTCGTGAATTAAATTTCGGAATTTTTGAAGGGATAAGCCATGAAGAGTTAATGAATAAATATCCTGAAGAAGCCGATATTTTTTTTAAAAACTGGGAAACATACCGTATTCCCGGCGGTGAGAGCATTCATAATTTTATGATGAGGGCTGTAAATGAAATTGAGGAAATAAAAAAAGCCTGTATAGGAGAAAGAATTCTTATAACGACACATTCAGGTGTTATACAGGCAGTTCTTTCATATTATTTCACAGGGAACCTTGAGTCTTACTGGAAATTCAGATTTAATCACGGCTCTATGACTAAGCTGTGTTTTGATAGTTCTGATTTTGCTTTTTTGGAATATGTTAACAGAATATAATAAAACTAAAAAATAGAATTCTTATCCGGATTCCTATTTTTTTATATTCTAATTTTTTATTTTTAAGCTCTTTTAACCAGCAGATTTTTTAATCGGTTATTTCATTCAATATGTCAATTCCGGTCTTTTTCTTTTACTATTTCTTCTCCTGCATAGTAGTTATTCCTGTCTTCTGCCATGTATTCGATCCCGTCCTCTGTTCTCTGCCATACTTTATTTTCAGTAAATGTGACTGAATCAGCATCTTTCATCAATATTTCCCTGTAATATACATTGTTTCTGTCTTTTCCGTAATTTTCATAAGCTTCAAATGTTTTCTGATCTGCTTTATTTATTTTTTTATTATTATAATATACATTATTTTTATCTTTTGCATAGTCACTGTTTAAGATGGTAAATGTTTCAGTATCTGCACCTTTTAATTCTTCATCTACATAAAAAACTCTGTTTTTATCTTTCGTATAAAAATATGATAATACTTCAAAGCTTTCCGCATCCCTCTCTTTAATTTCTCTGCACTCAAGGTACACATTATTTTTATCCTTAATATATCTGCTGTCCAGTATTTTTATACTTTCTGTATCCAGTTTATTTATTGCTTTTTTATAATACTTTTCAGCCAAATCATTGTTCTCGTCTTCAGTATAAACAGATGCCAGCGTACAATATGCCCATGTACTTTTTTCACCTAATTCTATTGCTCTTAACAGATATTCCGCATCAGAATTTTTCATTCCTTTAAACGCAAGATAATCTTTATCAAAATAATGTGACCAGTAATCATAATCACCCTCTTCAATAATTTTTACAATACTTATTCCTAAGATTAATATTATTACTCCAAAAAATAATATTACTTTCTTCATTTTTTGTATCTCCTTTTTTGTAAAAAATTATAAAAATTAAGAAAAAACTGTATCAGTAAAGTTTTTTTTACAATACAGCCCTTTTCCTGTTATTTTATCTCTTCCTTTTTTTAGCCGAAATAAGAAGCATCATCGGACGTCTTAATTCATCCTGCATTTCCGGAATGTCTCTTAGCATAGACTCTTCAGGCTTCGGCTCCATAAATCCTGTTATTTCAAAGCCTGCCCATATAAGATCATTTATATAAGTGGTAAGCGTCTTATGATATTTCATTACTTCCTCTCCGAGAAAATTTGCTTTTCTAAGTCCTTCTGAAAAATATCTGTCCACCGGCCAGTGAAGACGCTCCCCGTTTTTCCCGTAATACCAGTCCTGTGTTCCATATGCAGTAAATATAGGATGCTCCACAGAAAATACAAAATATCCTCCGTCAGTTAGAAAATTATATATTTTTTTACACATATTCCTAAAGGAATCTATATAATGAAAAGTCAGTGAACTTAGAACTGCATCAAAGCTTTCAGACGGATAGTCAACTTCCTCTACAGGCATTAAAATATATTCAATTACAGGCGACTCTGTCATTTCTTTTGCTTTTTCCAGCATTTTCTCTGATATGTCTATCCCGATTACTGCTTTTGCCCCGTTATCTGCTGCATATCTGCAATGCCATCCAAAACCGCAGCCCAGATCCAGCACACGTTTCCCCTGAAAATCAGGCATCATTTTTCTGAACTCATGCCATTCCCCCGCAGCTTCCAAACCGCCTGTTGATCTTGCCATTTTTTTATACTGATTAAAAAATTTTTCATCATCATATTTATTTTCTTTCAATTTTATCCTCACCTCTCTATAAAATCTGAGTTTATTTTCGTTCACAATACTGATATAATTATTTACCGGAATACCTTCTTCATAATTATTCAGACACTTAATATAAATCATGTACTTTTTTATTCTAACATATTTTTATAAAAATTTCTTTTTAATCAATATCTTTTGAAATACAGATTTCATATATAATTTTTTAAATTACAAAAAATCTGAAAATAAATCTCTAAAGCAACAGTCGATTTTTATTCACAGATTTTTTTTATATTAATTTTTATTAGTCTCTATTTTACAAGTTCCAATTCAATTCTTCTGTTCAAAGCACGTCCTGCCGGATTGTCACTTCCATCCTTGTTTGTATTCGGTGCAATTGGATTTCGTTCACCCATTCCCTCTGTTTTCAGAACTCTGCCTGACTCCAAACCAAACTCTATAAGCTTATCCCTGACTGCCTCTGCTCTTCTCTGGGACAGTCTGTTGTTATATTCGTCTGTTCCCTTTGAATCTGTATATCCTCTTATTATCACATCTGAATCCATTGCTTTTATCTCTTTTACCATTTCTCTCAATAATCCATAATATTCCGACTTTATTCTGCTGTCATCAAAATCAAAATAAAGCTTATTTTCATTCAGACGTATTATTTTCTTTACTTCTCCGCTTCCATTCTGTTTCACTTCCTGTACCGCAGCCTTCTCCTCCACAAACTCTACTTCCAGAGCATTTATTCTTATTGTATCATTCCGCATCTGCTTTGTCGTAAACGGCCTTGCTGTACTTAATACTCCCAGCACAAATAATAACAATACTATCTTTTTTTTCATCTGTCCGCCTCCTTTTCCAGAGGCTCTCTTCTTGTCGTTCCCTTTACTTCTCCCTTTGGTACTGTTTTATTTTCTACATTTCTCAGATATTCTTCATTCTTATCCATTCTAACTCTGTTATATTCCACCAAAGCTTTATTTGTTGTACATGATACCAGTAAAAAACTCATTAGTAACAGCAGCTTCTTTTTCATATTTTCTCCTTAGTCTTTTATTTTCTAACCCTTATTCTCTTTAGTGCCTTTAATTCTTCTTCTTCCCTTTGCACACTTCTTACCACTCTTTTATAAAAATCTACTTTTTCTTTCATATAATCCAGCTCTGCTTCTGCCTTTTCCAGTTTTACGTCTGTTTCTGCCTCTTCTATTATTATTTCCTCTGCTGCTAAAGGAGCTATAATAAACAGAAACAATCCTGTCAGAATCATTTTTCTCATTTTTACCTCCTCCAGCTTATTCTTTTACTTGATTTTCCCATAAATACTCTTCTGTTCTGTCTACTCTTTCTTTAGTATCCTCTATTGTTCTTTTTGTCTCACCAGAGGTACATCCCAACAGAAATAATACCGCTACTAACACCAAATATTTCTTCATCACAGTCTCCTTTTATTTCAGTCTCAAATCTGTTACTGTTTCCTCATATTTTACTTCCAGCTCATCCAGTTTTTTTTCATTTTCTTTATAAGCCTTTATATTATTATTGATCTCATTCACTCTTTTTTCTATTCTGTCTATTTCAGCCTGCATTTTCTGACTTTCTGTTTTTTTCCCGCTTTTCAGTTTTGGTGCTGTCAAAAGTCCGTGACTTACAAATAAACACATCAATAAGGGTAATATCATTTTTTTCATAATTTCCTCCTGTTTTCTTCAGACAAACTGCTTAATCTTCCAAAACTGATTCTTCCTGAATGCCTAGTCCTATATTTACCAGTGCCAGTTCTTTTTCCTTTTTACTTATCTCTTCATTTAAATTATTCTGGACATCGTCATATTTTTTCAGTATCTCCCTGTATTCATCCCTGTACCATCTTACTTCCGAATCCACTCTCAGTTTTTCTGTTATTTCTGCTCTGCTGTCATAATTTTTATACAATTTTTCCAGATCATTCTCTAATTTTTCTTTTCTACGCTGAAGTCTTTCCTGCCTTGCTGTCTCTGCGCTGTTTATCTTCCCGGCTTCCTCGGTAAGTGTTGACATTCTGGTATATCCAAAACATATTGTTCCTAAAAGCAAACATAATAATATTCTTTTCATTTCTCCTCCTGTTCATTTTTATAACAGAAGAAATGAAGAAAGCCTTCATTTCTTCTGTCTGTTACCCTTTAGAATTTCCATGAAAAGTCTAACTGATATTTTGTACCCTTTACACTTCCTTCTTCTCTCTCTACTCTTACTCCTGTTTTAAACCCT